>ERZ772904.52-NODE-52-length-42340-cov-9.88275_pt1 | contig 42340 bp, 27 predicted proteins | sample MGYA00512122_ERZ772904 | MGnify/ENA primary metagenome ERZ772904 (study PRJEB29015, sample SAMEA2738104) | human oral metagenome | biome: human oral; feature: human-associated habitat; material: saliva | place: China | collected 2269 ... | reverse complement strand
ACGCCCCGAACGTGATGATTGGTTACGCCCGCGTTGAGGGCCGCACGGTCGGTATCGTCGCCAACCAGCCGATGCAGTTCGCCGGTTGCCTGGACATTTCGGCTTCCGAGAAGGCCGCCCGCTTCGTGCGCAATTGCGATGCCTTCAACATTCCGATTCTGACCTTCGTGGATGTGCCCGGCTTCCTGCCCGGCACCGATCAGGAGTTCAACGGTATTATCCGCCGCGGCGCGAAGCTGCTCTACGCCTACGCGGAGGCGACCGTTCCGCTGGTCACCGTCATTACCCGCAAGGCCTACGGTGGCGCGTACATCGTGATGGGGTCGAAGAAGCTGGGCGCCGACATCAACCTGGCCTGGCCCACCGCCCAGATTGGTGTGATGGGTGCGCAGGGCGCCGTTAACATCCTGTACCGCCGCGAGCTGGCCGCGCTGGCCGCCGAGGGCGGTGACGTTGAGGCCCGCCGCGCCGAGCTGATCGCCAAGTACGAGGAGGAGCTGCTGAACCCTTACCAGGCGGCTGAGCTCGGTTACATCGACGAGGTGATCGCCCCGAGCGAGACCCGCGTGCGCATCATCTCCTCGCTGCGCGCCCTGCACGATAAGCGTGCGGCCACCCCCGCGAAGAAGCACGGCAACATCCCGCTGTAAACCTCGCGACAATAAGCGTTTCTATTCCCATGTGTTGGGGGTGCCACCCGCGCCCCGTACCGCACGGTTCGCGCCCTCCGAAACCAGGAGGGTCGAGCCGTGCGGGTTCTTAGGTTCTAAGGAGGCGTGCCGATGGCAGGCTACAATCCGCTGAGTTACTTCTCGTTCGGCAAGAAGAAGGATGCGACGAGCACCTCGGCGACCCCCGCCCCGTCGGGTCGAGGCCGCGAGGGCGCGCACGCTTCCTCGCGCGGCGCGTCCCGGGCACATTCCGAGGCGGCCGTCCCCTCGCCCCGCGGTCGGGCTGAGGTGCATCACGAGGAGGCCGAGGAGCACGAGCCGTTCCTGAAGGTCACGAAGGGCAACCCGACCGAGGAGGAGCTCGCGGCTCTGACCGCCGTGGTGGCCGCGATGCAGGCGAACGCCGCGCACCAGGAGCAGAACACGCTGGTGGGTGCGGCTTCGCGCATCTTGAACCGTCGTCAGCGTCTGGGCGCCTCGTTGCGTCCGGGCCCCGGTTCGTGGAGGCGCGCGCGCCCCATGTAGGCTCTCTCTCCGATTTAGATTGGTTCCCGCCGATTGTCGAAAGACACGGCGGGAATCATTTATTTTCGGGCTTCTTTATCGAAATAGCACCGTATTCACCGCAGAATACAGATAACCTAGCGGTTCCGTCATAATTCACCCGGATAGGGCATAATGATGCGCTTTAGTGATACGATATACACACAATCATAATAGTGTTGATATACGACAGGGAACGTGTCTAAAAATATGACTAAAAATCACAAGCCCCCTCCGGATGTCTACATCACACTTCTCCTGCCGACGCTCCGGCGCCTGTCGAAAACCTCACCTCGCACAGCCGCCTATATTTGTGAACAGCTACGACAGCAGACAAAGGCCCTCGGCTCGCGGAAGGATCTTCCGGACCTCGAATCCACCGATTTTGCGGCTGCGGTGCGTACCACCCTTAAGATCTTGGTGGCGTTGCGTTACGCCCAGCTCATGCCCCGGCTTACCCCGTGGGAGAAGCGCAAGTACCTCCTCACTCCCCTGGGTGCGGAGCTCACCTGCACCCCGCATCTACACGGCACCGTGCCGCCGCGCGTGGTCAAGCAGGTTCAGTCGCTGTGCGCGCAAAACCTGACCGCCAAGAGCGCCAAAAAGCTTAAGAAACAGGCCAACGCCCTCCTTCAGGAGGCGCAGACGCGGCGCTCGCTCTTCTCTCATTCCTCCGAGGATTCGGGGCTGGATGCGTTCCTCCCGGCAGAGGCTGAAAGCCTGCAGGAGCAGCTCGCCGCGGCCGGCGCCCCCGGAGAGGCGGGCTTCGGTGACGGGTCACCGCAGGGTACTCCCCTCGATGTGATACTCAAGGCTAGCGAATCGCCGATTATGCACGCCCAGGCTGAATTTGCCGAGCATTTTACGCGGGATTTGATTCAGCATATTTACGCTGTTACCCCGGAATATTTTGAGCATATTGTGGCCGATATTTTTACGGCCCTCGGTTTTATCACCGAGGTGACCGGCGGCGTGGACGATAAGGGTGTCGACGTTATTGCCCGCTATTCCGACGGTCTCGATTTCGCTCCCATTTACATTCAGGTTAAGCACTATTGCGGAACCATGAAGGTTACGCCCAATGAGATTCAGAAGCTGGCCGGGGCGGTTCTTCTACACGGCGGTCTGCAGGGTGTGCTCGTGACCTGCGGTTCGTTCGCTCAGCCGGTTCCCGAGTACCTGCAGGGCCTTCCGGGCGCGCGCAATATAGCCCTGGTCGATCAGCACAAGCTGGTGGAGCTCATGATTCGCCATCGCGTGGGTGTGCGCGAGGGCGAGGGCGAATGTGGCTACACAATTGACGAAGAGTACTTCGAGAAGGGTATAGAGCCCTAACCTACCCCGTGCGGGTGGCGCAGCTACCGCGGCTGCTCGCACGGGGATTTACGTCTGCGGCACGATCCTGCGATATACGTATATTCGCCGGCCACGATATGCGCTACGACAAATTCGCTCGGCGCCTGTTTCCCCGCGGTGCCCGTTGATGTCTCGGTAGATTTCTCGGTATTTCTCGTCATTAATTCCGGCACCTATCTTCCGCATATTTTCTTCCGCGTATTTCTCGGCCTACCCCGAAATGGGGAGCGCCGCCTTGTACGGCTAGAATAAAGAATGTTATGCGACGCATATTCCTCGCGTTCTCAGAGCAGAGGACAGCTCCGAGCTAGGGAGAGATGAGCCCCGCATGTTCACTCGGGGGCCACCCTTACTCGGCCCGAGCGTCGTTCGCGGCTTGTCGCACCACAATAAATTCATACATTTAAATCACGATAAGGAATCCCCCAGTGGCTTTTGTGAATAAAACGATGCTTCACCTCGACCACTCCGACCTGCGTCAGCTGCAGGAACAGACTTCCTGGGAGGCGCTGCCCGAGCAGGCTCACGCCCTCAGCCTCGCGGCCGCTTTCTCACTCCTGCACCACTTTGAGCGCGCATCCGAGCGGGGCGAGAAGGTTTTCTTCCCCGATACGTACACCCCGGTCGGCGTGGATCTGGGCTTCACCATGACTCAGCGTTTTATCGCCGTCGATGACACCGTGCTCTTCCGCGAGGCCATCAATAAACTCATCACCGCCCTCGTCAACAGCGACTACCTGGAGGTTTCCCTCAGCCAGCTGCACCCCGGCAACCTGAACTACGCGCTCAGCGAGGCCGGGCGCGAGCTACTCGCCGCCCCCAAGGAGAGCCAGGCCCGCGACCTCGCGAAGATTCTGCCCTTGCAGACCGGCGTCTACCTGTACTACCTGCAGCGCTTCTACCCCGAGCTACTCTCGCACCTGACGGTCCGCGAGCTGCTACCGATCGTGCTGAGCGTAACCCCCTCCTACCCTGCGGCCGCCCCCGTTAAGATTCGCGAACTGGTGCTGCGCGAGTGCGGTTTCGTGCAGGGCTGGTACGGCCTGTCCTACCTGGAGCAGCGCATCGTCGAGCCCGCCATCGCCCGGGCGCTGAGCCTGCTGACCCGCGCCGGATACCTGCGCACGAAGACCATCCACGAGCACACCGATTCGCCGGTGACCCTGTACTCGCTCTCGCCCGAGGCGAAGGAACTCGTGGCACGCTACCCCGAGCAGGCGGTACCCGCCGCCGAGCTGTCCTCGGTGCTGAAGGAGGTCCCCGAGGACGATGCCGCCGCCGTAACCGCAGAGGATATTCTCGCGACCGAGAAGCTGCTGGTGCACATGGGTGCCCTGCTCTTCGGCGTGCTCAACGATGGCGGCGCGGACGTCGAGCTGAGCCTGCCCAGCCTGGAGCAGGTCTTCGAGCGGGACGAACGCCTCAAGGCCGCCGCGGAAAACCCCTACTTCCAGCGCATCGAGGCGCAGGACTACCTCTACGACGTGCTGACCGCGCACCGTTACCTCTCCGAGCGCGACACCGTGTACTCGCTGGGACCGGATTTTGCCCCCGCGCTCGCGCAGGCTCAGGAGCCGAAGGTTGAACGTCTGGTAACCACGGCCCTGCTCGACCCCGCCGCGGTGGACGCGCTGCCCTACCCGCACCAGCTGCTCTACCCGATCCTGAAGATTGTGAGCGAGAGCCCGCGCATCTCGTACTACGACGTGTACGACGAGCTGAAGGCTTCCCTCAATATCCCCTACCTGCAGGGAGAAATCGCGCCGCACCGCTACAAGCTGACCCCACGCCTGCGCAACCGCTTCTCGGTGGCTATGCACGTGCTCAAGGGTGAGCGGCTCTTGAACGCCCTGCGCGAGGGTACGGGCCGCACCTCCCGCAAGAACCCGGAACGCTACGAGCTGAGCGAGTCGGGTCGCGAGCTGCTGGAGCGCTTCCCCGAGGGCGCCCCGGAGGCGGTGACCGCCCGCATGGCGCCCCTGCCGCCGCAATCGCTCAAGCACAAGCTGCCGCAGGATATTGCCGAGGAGCTTGCCGCCCGCGAGCAGGCGGTGCAGGCAGCCAAGGAGGCGCGCGCCGCCGAACGTCAGGCCCGCCTGGCCGCTCGTGAGCAGTCGCATCGTGCCGAGCCGGTGCCGGGCGCATCCCCCGCACTGCTGGCCCGCCCGGGTGCCGCCGCGTCCGCTACCCCCTCGGCCTCGGAGGCCCCCGCGGTTCCCGCCTCAGCTCCGGCCCCCGCCGTTTCCGAGGCACCCGCCGCGACCGTGAGCGTCGAGCCCTCCGCAGCCCTTGAGGTCGCCGCATCCCAGGTGCGTGAGGCTCTCAAGCGGTACCGCGCGGTCTTCCGCCGCGAGGCCCTGGTCCCGGCGCTGGCGGGCGTGAGCGACGAGCGGTTCCGCCGCATCGGGTTCGATCTGTTCCTCATGCGCGGCTACAGCGTTGAGCCGTTGGATGCTCAGGGCGTGGACGGCGTGGCGACCCCCGCCAGCGGCGATGCAGAACGCGCGTTCTACATTCGGGCCCTGCGTCTGGATTCCGGAACGGTTTCCCCGCGGGAGGTCACCCAATTCTTCCTGGCCGTGCACGCCCGAGGCGGTCAGCTCGGCACCTTCATCACGAACACCTCGTTCAGCGATGAGGCCTACGACGAGTTCATCCGTTGCTCGACCAAGTACCCGCAGATTCTGGTGGATCTGGTTTCGGGTAATGAGCTACAGGATCGCCTTATCGCGCACCGCCTGGGCGTGGCCGAAGGAACCGGCGGTCTGCTCGAGCTGAAGGGCGAGTACTTCACGAGCTAACGGCCCGCGGGGTGGCCGGGCGGAGCCGGGAGGTCCGCATCCGGACGAAAGAGCCACTATCGAGGGGCCCGTGCACACGAGAATCATCCGTGCGCGCGGGCCCCGTACTCTCCCGGGCCCCCACCCGGCCTGCCCCGTCGCGGTGTGTAATAATACCGCCACAAGAGGGGCATATCGTGGCAGAAGGCACACTGCTGGGTTAGGATATGAACATGAGCACCTACCAGGAACTTCCGAGCATTTACCGTGTGAAGCGCCAGTTGAGCGACGTCGATCAGCTGGCCAACGATTACTTCGAAAAGGTCCTCGACCTTAACCCCGTGCTGGCTACAGAGCTGGGCCGCAAGGGCGTCGAAACCCTCTACCCCGATTACTCCCCCGCCGGAGAGAAGGCGCTACACCGCCTGGCCAAGAAAACCCTCAAGAAGATTGACAGCGTTCTGCCCATCGACGACGTCGACCTGGTTACCCTGGACGCCCTTCAGGAGCGCTTGACCCTGTACCGTGCCCAGCGCAAGGCGGGGTTCGGCTATTGGCAGCTTAACAACATCACCTCTGTTCCGCAGGAGGTGCGCTCCGTCTTCGACCTCATGAAGCGCAACTCCCGCGAGGACTGGGAGCACATTATCGGCCGCATGCACCGCGTGCCCGAGGCGCTGGACGGGCTTGTGCTGAGCCTCGAGGCGGCCCGCGCGGACGGCAAGATTTCCCCGCGCCGCCAGGTGGACATCGTCATCGAGCAGACCGCCGCGTACTACGCACCCGGTGGTTTCTTTGACGAGCTGGCCGCCGAGGTTGCCGCCGCCGAGCCCGAGCTGGCCGAGGCCGCCGCAGAGGGTGCCGAGCGCGCCAAGGACGGCTACCGCCACCTCAATGACTACCTCGTGACGGTTCTGCAGCCCGCCGCCCCCGCCCGCGACGCGGTGGGCCGCGAGGCGTACAGTCTGCACTCGCGCTCCTTCCTGGGCACCACCGTCGACCTGGACGAAACCTACGTCTGGGGCGTGAAGGAGCTGGAGAGCATCATCGCCCGTCAGCGCGAGGTGGCCGAAGAGATTGAACCCGGCGCCAGCATCGAGCGCGCCAAGCAGCTGCTCGACGAAGACCCGAACCGACAGCTGAACGGCACCGATGAGCTGAAGGCGTGGATGCAGAAGCTCGCCGACGCGGCGGTGGAGGACCTCTCCGCCGAGCACTTCGCAATCGGCGGCCCCATGCGCCGCATCGAGTGCTGCATCGCGCCCACCCACGAGGGCGGCATCTACTACACCGGCCCCTCCCCCGACTTCTCGCGTCCCGGCCGCATGTGGTGGTCCGTGCCTGAGGGTGAGGACCGGTTCACGACCTGGCGCGAAACCTCCACCGTATACCACGAGGGCGTTCCGGGGCACCACCTGCAGATTTCCATCGCCACGGCTCTGGCCGGCACCATGAACTCCTGGCGTACCAACATGCTGTGGGTTTCGGGTCACGGCGAGGGCTGGGCCCTGTACGCCGAGCGTCTCATGGAGGAGCTGGGCTACCTGAAGGATCCGGGCGACCGCATGGGCATGCTGAACGCGCAGCGGATGCGCGCGGCCCGCGTGGTCTTCGACATCGGCGTTCACTGCGAGCTGCCGGTGCCCGATGAGTGGACCGAGCACCTCGGCGTTGAGCCCGGCACGATTTGGACCTCCGAGCTGGGCTACGAATTCCTGAAGCAGAACCTGGACGATTCCGAGGGTCAGGTGCGCTTCGAGTTCCTGCGCTACCTGGGCTGGCCGGGCCAGGCCCCCAGCTACAAGATTGGCGAACGCCTGTGGCTGCAGCTGCGCGAACAGGCCCTGGCCCGCGGCGAGGATATGCGCCAGTTCCACACTCGAGCCCTGATGCTCGGCTCGGTGGGTCTGGACACCCTGCGTCGTGCGCTCACCGACGAGATGATGCTTCCGCTCGAGGCCGAAGACGACGACGATGACGACGACTAGGCCGTAGCGCCGCGCCGGTTTTTCGTCACGGCCCCGCCGCAACGGCTGGCATAACGCCGAAGGCCCCCACCTCAGCTAGTGAGGTGGGGGCCTTCGGCGTTAGCGGGCTCGGCGGTTCAGCCTCGGCCGAGCCCGGCGTGCGCGCCTAGTAGCCGAAGCTTGCCGTGCCGGGATCCTGCGAGGCGGAGCCCAGCGAGCCGGGGGCGTTCAGGTCAACCAGGTGCGGCGCGAAGCGGCACCAGTAGTCGGTCAGCGCGCCGTTGGATTCGCGGATGCCCACGCCCACGCAGCGTCCGCCGACGACCCACACGCCCAGAACGGGGTGGCTCACCGGCTGGATGATACCCTCGTAGCGGGGTGCCGGGATGTACTCCTGGTAGACGAACTCGCTCTCGGGGGCGGTGGAGAAGAAGTCGTCCTCCTCCGGCTTGACGAAGACGTTGTAGTCGGGGGCGTAAATCTCCACGCCATCGCCCTCGCGCCCGAAGATGGGCTTGCGCACCCAGTTGCGCAGGTCGCCGCGATGCCCGGCGTAGGTGGGTACCAGGTTCGGGTGGCCCGGGTACTTATCCCAGAGAGCGGCCAGCAGCAGCTTATTGGACAGGAACATCTTCCAGGCGGGCTCAATCCAGCGCTGCACCGCGCCGTGGTAGGCGAAGAGCAGCTGGTCGTAGCCCGAGTCGCTGTCGGTGGCCAGATCCTCCCAGGGGTAGAGCTTGAAGAGGTTGCTGATGGGTCGGCCCTCGGCATCCTTCCAGCTCTTGGTCGGCTCGTCAAAGATAATCTCGTCAATGGGCACGAGGATGGTTTCGACGCCGGCCTGCTGAGCGGCGTAGGCGATGAGCCACAGGTTGTTGTAGTCCTCCCGGTTCTCATCGATGTCCTCGGGCACGTGGGCCAGGTGCAGGACGGGGCGCTGGCCGCTCGTGAGCTCGGGCGCAAAAATCTGTCGCCAGCGGTCCACGAAGGCCTCGCCGATTTCGCCCCAGTGCGCGTAGCCCTGCATGTCGAGGCGCTGATCCTTGGCCCAGGTCTTCTGGCAGACGGCCGCCTCCACGATACCGGTGGGGGTGTCGGCGTTGTACTCCAGCAGCTTGAGGGGTTCGCCGGGCACGCCGGAGTAGATGAAGTCGAAGCGTCCGTAGAAGTCGGGGTCGCGGCGGTTCCAGGATTCGACGGCCAGGTTGAAGGCGCCGTGCGGCAGGCCCAGGGTGCCAAAGGCCCCGGAGGCCAGGTAGTCCACGGCGCTCAGGCACATGCGGTGCATTTCTTCGGCCTGGGCGCGGACGGAATTCATCTCTTCCGGGCTGAAGATGTAGGCTGCGTACTCGTTCCAGTAGTGGTCGGGGTCGTCGGGGCCGTCCACGCTGTAGGTGAGGCCTTCTTCGACGATGACCTTCTCCCACTCGGGGCGGCCCAGGGGGAATTCTTCACGGCGCATAGTGGTTTCCTTGCCGGTAGCGGGGGTGATGTACGGGTGCGGATGCGGGAGGGCTTAGCCGCCGGAGCGGCCGCCGCCGGACTTGGAGCCGCCGCCGAAGCCGCCCTTGCTGCCGCTGGACTTGCTACCCGACTTGTTCGAGCTGGACGAACCCGACTTGCTACCCGACTTGTTGCTGGAGCTGGTGCCCGACTTAGAGGAGTTGGAGGAGCCGGAGGAACCAGAATTGCTACCGCTACTGCCGTTGCGGCGGGAGTTCGAGACGGTGCCGGTCGTGTTATCGCGCACCGAGGAGGTCTTGCCGGTGTTCTTGGTCGAGGTTTCCTTACCCGAAGAAATCGTCGAGGACTTCTTGGCGTTGCGGTAGGAGTCCTCGAATCCACCGCCGCTCGAGGGCACGCCGCTGTACACCGTGCCGTTCGAGGGACGGGTCGTGGAGCCGCCCGAGAGCTTCTCGCCCACGCGCGGAATGTAGTTGCTCGACGCTCCGTTCGAGTTGGCGGCGCTCTGACGGCCCAGGTAGTACCACAGGAAGGCGTTGGAGCCGCTGTGGTGGGTCGTGGTGGAGGAGTTCGAGGTGCCCGAAGAACCGGAAGAACCGGAAGAACCCGAGGAACCCGAAGAGCTCGAGGAGTTCGAGGAATCCGAGCTGGCCGACTCCGAGGGGCTGGCGGTCGTTTCCTGCGCACCTGCCTTCTCACATTCGGAGTCGTCCACGCGCTGACCGGTCGTGGCGTCCTGGCAGACGCGGGCGTACTCATCGCCGGTGGCGAGGAAGGCGTTCTCCTCCTGATGCATGCTGTTGTAGGCGAAGATGCCGCCACCGATGAGCAGCACGCCGGCGCCGGCCACCGCGATCATCTTGGTCACGCCGGGGCGGGTGGCGCCCAGGTTCACGGCGTTCTGCGAGGTGGAGCGGGCGGCGCGGCTCGCGAAATCGGCAATGGAGTTGAGGGGGCCTCGCGAGGTCTTGGGCTGATCAACCCGGTGGGTTCCGCCCGGGCGTTGGGGTGCAGAACTCATGCATCTCTCCTTGAAGGTGTCGTGCGGGGGCGTTCTCGCCGGATGCGCGGCCGGCCGGTGAGTACCTGCCGAGGACGGCCTCGGAGGGGGACCACCGGGCCGTTGCACGGGCCGGAAGAGCGAAAACGGTGCTGGTCCGGGGCCTATCCCGGACGCACATCCAGCATAGCAAGGGAGTCTGGGAGTCACCTTAGTTCGGGGAGCCGTCTCACGAGGTTTCACGCGTTGTGCCGGTCTCGTTATGCCCGCGTTCCATTCGAGTTTGCCTGTTGTTTGCTTTTCAGCGTTCTGAAGGCTTCGCAGCCTCGTTTCGCGTGGCTTACTCTCGCACCGCCGCGCGCCCCGAGGGAATCCTGGACGAGACCCTCTACAACGCTCCCCGCTCCAGGGCGGCTTCGTGCCGGAGGCGCTGTACGAGGAGCAGGTGGCCGACGAGCCGAAGCGCCTGCAGGTGGCCGAGACTCGCTAGGCCCGCTAGGTCGGCCAAGTCGGGTGCTCCCGCAGCTCCGCGCGGACGGTTTTGAGGCCGCTGGCGCGCAAAACGGCCGGCACCATGTTTACGGCGTATCTCGCTCCCCGCGGTTGTGGGGATTGGGATACGCCGTTTGCGTACCCGCCGGGGGTGCCGCACGAATCGCAAGCCTAGACAGCAAGCCCATAATTGCAAACCGAGCCCGCGGCCTGTACTCGGCCTATCGCGGTCCGTTCGCGCGCTACCTGTACGCCCATCGCGAGCGCGGCAAGCTTCAAGGTGCACGTGAGGGTAAACTTCCCGCTCCCGGCCTTAAAATAGAGAGCATGACTGCAGTAGACCCCTCCCCCGTCCCTTCCGCCGAGGCCGCGCCGGCACGATTGGTGCTCGCCTCTGCATCCCCCGCGCGCCGCAAGCTCCTGGAGGATTCCCGCATCGCCTTTACGGTGCACGTCTCCTCGGTTGATGAGGACGCCGCGCTCGCCGCCGCCAACGAGCAGGCACAAGCCGAAGGACGCGAGGGGCTCAGCCCGGCCGAGACCGCTTCCCTCCTGGCGAGTCTCAAGGCCCGCGCGGTTGCCGAGGAGCTGGCCGCCGAGGGCGTGCGCGATGCCCTGGTGCTGGGCTGCGATTCCGTCTTCGAGTTCGAGGGTCGGGCCTACGGCAAGCCGCACACCGCAGAGAACGCCCGCGAACGCATCACCGCCATGAGCGGGCACCACGGCACGCTCCACACGGGTCACGCGCTCGTGGATCTGCGGGAGTTCGACCCCGAGAAGCATGCGGAGGCGCCCGCCGTTGCCGAGCTGCGTAGCGCCGTCGTGCACTTCGATGAGCTGAGCCCCGCCGAGGTCGAAGCGTACATCGCCACGGGCGAGCCGCTGTGGGTGGCGGGCTCCTTCACCCTGGACGGCTACGGTTCGGCGTTTATCCGCGGTATCGAGGGCGAGTTCCACACGGTGGTTGGCCTGTCCATCCACGCCCTGCGCGAGCTGCTGCGCCGCCGCGACGTAGCCGTCACGGACCTGTGGCTACCGCCCGAGGACTGACCCAGCGGACTAGCCCAGAGGACGAAAACACCCGCGCGGACGCGCACGCCGGACCGCGCCCCGCACCTCCAACACACGTATTTGAACACCAATCGATATCATGGAACAGTACGATGCGCGATACATTCGCCATTCTTGCCGTTTCTCGATATGCTTTCGGCAGGAGATAAAGGAGAGCTTTAAGTGACTCAGAACCAGGCAGAAGCCGCCAAAAAATTTACCGCGGTCCCCGGCCGGCACACCGGCCCGGTCAGCAAGATTCTCATCGCCAACCGCGGCGAAATCGCCGTCCGCGTGATTCGCGCGGCCCGCGACGAGGGCCTGCAGACCGTCGCCGTCTACGCTGATCCCGACCGCGACTCCCTGCACGTGAAGCTGGCCGATGAGGCGTACGCCCTGGGCGGTTCCACCGCGGCGCAGTCCTACCTGGTGATGGATAAGCTCATCGAGGTGGCCATCCGTTCCGGTGCCGATGCCGTGCACCCCGGCTACGGCTTCCTCTCCGAGAACGCGCAGTTCGCGCAGAAGTGCATCGACGCCGGCCTGACCTGGATTGGCCCCTCCCCCCAGTCCATCACCCAGCTGGGCGATAAGGTGGCCGCGCGCCACATCGCTCAGAAGGTGGGCGCTCCCCTGGTTCCGGGCACCAAGGATCCGGTCAAGTCCGCCGACGAGGTTGTTGCCTTCGCCGACGAGCACGGCCTGCCGATTGCCGTGAAGGCCGCCTTCGGTGGCGGTGGCCGCGGCATCAAGGTGGCCCGCGACCGCGAGAGCATCGTCGAGATGTACGAGTCCGCCGTACGCGAGGCAACCGCGGCGTTCGGTCGCGGCGAGTGCTTCATCGAACGATTCCTGGATTCCCCGCGTCACGTTGAGACCCAGTGCCTGGCCGATGCGCACGGCAACGTCGTGGTGGTCTCCACCCGCGACTGCTCCCTGCAGCGCCGCAACCAGAAGCTCGTCGAGGAGGCACCCGCCCCCTACCTGAGCGAAGAGCAGACCAAGCGCCTCTACGAGGCCTCCCGCGCGATTCTGCGCGAGGCCGGCTACCAGGGTGCAGGTACCTGCGAGTTCCTGGTCGGCACTGACGGCACCATCTCCTTCCTCGAGGTCAACACCCGCCTGCAGGTGGAGCACCCCGTCTCCGAGGAAATTTCGGGTCTCGACCTGGTGCGCGAGCAGTTCCGCATCGCCCGCGGCGAGAAGATTGAGGAGAAGGACCCCGTGCTGCGCGGCCACTCCTTCGAGTTCCGCATCAACGGCGAGGACCCGGGCCGCTCCTTCATGCCGGCCCCCGGCACCATCGAGAAGCTGAACGTCCCCACCGGCCCCGGCGTGCGCTGGGATTCCGGTTTCGTGGCCGGCGACGTCATCGGCGGCAACTTCGACTCCATGCTGGCCAAGCTGATTGTGACCGGCGCGGATCGCGAGCAGGCCCTGCAGCGTGCCCGCCGTGCCCTGTCCGAGCTGAGCATCGAGGGCATGCCCACCGTCATCCCGTTCCACCGCGTGGTTCTGGAGGACCCGGCGTTCGTGCCGGCCGAGGGTGAGGACTTCAAGGTGCACACCCGCTGGATTGAGACCGAGTTCAACAACACGATTCCCATGTACGCTGGCGCCCCCGGTAGCGTGGATTCCGATGAGGATGAGCGCACCACCGTGGTGGTTGAGGTCAACGGCAAGCGAATGGAGGTGTCCCTGCCCGAGATGGGTGGCGCCGCCAAGCCCGCCGCCAAGCCGGCTTCGAAGAGCCGCAAGTCCCGCTCCTCCCGCGCATCGGCGAAGGCCGGCGGCGACGAGCTGACCAGCCCCATGCAGGGCACCATCGTGAAGGTGGCCGTCTCCGACGGAGATACCGTGGCCGAGGGTGACCTCGTTCTGGTCCTGGAGGCCATGAAGATGGAGCAGCCCATTACCGCGCACAAGGCCGGTAAGGTTTCGGGTCTGTCGGCTAAGCCGGGCGACACCGTCACCTCCGGTGCGGTGCTGGCGATCATCAAGTAGCGACCATCAAGTATCGACCATCAAGTAGCTTTTGCGAAGCATCCCCGTTGCGAGTTTCTCTCGCGGCGGGGATGCTTGCGTATTCGGGCTCATCACTCGCGCGGTGCGGCGGCCCCCGTTCCTCCGCCGAGGATTATCCGGGGATGCGCCGCCCCTGAAAATTACCGTTCGGAGGGCCGCCGTCCAGATAGTGACGGGGCCTGCGCTAACTTTTCTGAACGGTTTATAATAATGCACTTTAGGGGAACCTTTCGCTCCGAACCCGCACACCCGGTTCAATTCCTCCGGCCTCACGCCGCGGCACTATCCCCGCCGCCTAGCACGCCGAGAGCTGCGTCACCGACGCCACGGGTTCCCTTTTGTACGCACAGTCAGTCCATCCTCGGGAGCATCTCTCATGAGCACCACCGTATCCGGCACCAGGGCCTCCGCCGCGCCGGTCGAGAACACGACGCCTCGCAGCCGCGTGATTCTCGCATCGCTCATTGGTACCACCATTGAGTTCTACGATTTCTATATCTACGCCACCGCCGCCGTGGCAGTCTTCCCCGTGCTGTTCTTCCCCGCGAAGGACGCCACGACCGAGCTGCTGGCCTCCTTCGCAACCTTCGGTGTCGCCTTCGTCGCGCGTCCCCTCGGTTCCATTATTTTTGGCCACTTCGGCGACAAGATTGGTCGTAAGGCAACCCTCGTCGGTGCGCTGCTCACCATGGGTATAGCGACCTTCATCATCGGCCTGCTGCCCACCTACCACCAGATTGCTCTCTGGGCACCGACCATGCTGACCATCATGCGCTTCTGCCAGGGCCTTGGCCTGGGCGGCGAATGGTCCGGCGCGGCGCTGCTCGCCAGCGAGTACGCGAAGGAGGGTAAGCGCGCCCGCGCCGCCATGTGGCCCCAGCTGGGTGCCCCCATCGGCTTCGTTCTCGCCAACGGCTTCATGCTGATTCTGACCAGCTTCATCGCTTTTAACTCCACCACCGACGCGAAGAACCTCGAGCACCCCTTCCTCGTCTGGGGTTGGCGTATCCCGTTCCTGCTCTCCATTGTGATGGTCGCCGTCGGCCTCTACGTGCGTTTCCGCTTGGAGGAGACCCCCGTCTTCGCCAAGGCTGCCGCCAACAATGAGAAGGTTAAGACCCCGCTCGTTGAGGCGTTCAAGGTTGCCTGGTGGCCCATGATTCAGGGTACCTTCATCATGGTCGCCTGCTACGTGCTGTTCTACCTGATGACCGCGTGGGTTCTCTCCTACGGTATCGCCAAGGCCGAGAAGGGTGGTCTGGCCATTCCGTACCACGAGTTCCTCATCATTCAGCTGGTCTCGATTATCGGCTTCGCCATCTTCATCCCGATCTCGGGTTGGCTGGCGGATAAGTACGGCCGCCGCACCCAGCAGCTGTGGACCACCATCGCCATGGCAGTCTTCGGCCTGTGCTTTGGCCCGCTCATCTCCCCCGCCGTCGTCGGCACCGGTGCGAACGTGGACACCGTCGCCGTGACTGTCTTCATCTTCATCGGCATGTGCCTGATGGGTCTGTCCTTCGGTTCCATGTCGGCCTACCTGCCGGAGCTGTACCCCACCAACGTGCGCTACACCGCCAGCGGTATCGCCTACAACGTGGCCTCCATCCTCGGTGCGGCACTGACCCCGTTCGTGGCGGTTTGGCTGAACTCCTCCTACGGTGTGGCCGCTGTGGGTGGCTACCTGGCCTTCGCCTCGATTCTGAGCGTCGTCTTCATCCTACTCACTCACGAAACCCGTGACGTGGACATGAACGCCGTCGGATCCAAGAAGTAAAGTTCTACAAGGTAGCCGAAAGCAACAAGCGGTGGGGGCCGCCTTCCATGAGATATGGAAGGCGGCCCCCACCGCTTTTGTGTCTGTTCCCGGATGCGGCTAGAACTTACCGCGGGTGTGCAGCTTGCGTGCCGCCTCGGCAATCGAGCCGGACAGCGAGGGGTACACCGTGAAGGTCTCGGCCAGATCGTCCACCGTGAGCTTCTTCTCCACGGCCAGGGCGATCGGGTAAATCAGCTCGGAGGCGCGCTGGCCCACGACCACGCCGCCGATGACGGTACCCGAGTGGCGGCGGGCGAAAACCTTCACGAAGCCGTCACGCATTGCCATCATCTTGGCGCGGGGGTTGGTGCTCAGCTGCAGGGTCACGGCCTCGCCGCGGTAGGAACCCTCGTGCAGGTCGTTCTCGCTGATGCCGACGGTCGCGATTTCGGGCGAGGTGAAGATGTTCGCCGCGACCTTGTCGGTGCGCAGGGGACGCACAGCGTCACCCAGGATATGCGCCATCGCGATGCGGCCCTGCATGGCGGCCACGGAAGCCAGCGGGTACACGCCCGTGCAGTCGCCTGCCGCGTAGATATTGTTCACGCTCGTTCGGGACACGCCGTCCACCGTAATGTGGCCGCTCGGGGCGTGCTCCACGCCCGCCGCGTCCAGGCCCAAATCTTCGGTATTGGGAATCGAGCCGATGGCCACGAGGCAGTGCGTACCCGAGACCTTGCGGCCGTCAGAGAGGGTCACGATCACGCCGGAGCCGTCCTCGGTGCGCTCCACGGCGGAGGCGCGGGAGCGGGGCATAACTCGCACACCACGACGCTCGAAAACATCCTCCAACACGCGGGCGGCGTCCTCGTCCTCGCCGGGAAGCACGCGGTCGCGGGAGGATACCAGGGTCACCTTCGAGCCCAGACCGTTGTAGGCCGAGGCGAACTCGGCACCGGTCACGCCCGAACCGATCACGATGAGCTCCTCGGGCACCTCGCTGAGGTTGTACAGCTGGGTCCAGGTCAGGATGCGCTCGCCGTCGGGCATGCCCGTGGGCATCTCACGCGGATGCGTACCCACAGAGAGCAGCACGAAGTCGGCGTGCAGCGGGTAGACGAGGCCGGCCTCGTCGGTCACCTGCACCGTGTGGCGGTCCAGGAGCTTGCCGGTGCCGTGAATAATCTTCACGCCCGCCGAGGCCAGGGCGCGCTTGATGTCTGCAGACTGCTGCTGGGCCAGGGCGCGCACTCGGCGGTTCACGCGGTCCATGTCTACCCGAAGCTGCGGGGCCTTACCCTTGGTATTCTCAATGCCCAGGCTTCCGGCTTCGGAAAAGCGGGTCATCATATCCGCCGTGGCGATAAGCGTCTTGGAGGGCACGACGTCCGTTAGCACGGCCGAGCCGCCGATAGCCTTGCGCTCGATAAGCGTCACGTCTGCCTGCGAGGATGCGGCCACCATCGCGGCCTCGTAGCCACCGGGTCCGCCGCCAATAATTACAATGCGCTGGGATGCGTAGTTCACCGTTGAAGTCATGCCTTAATTGTGAGCTATGCCGCCTGCGCGGGGCAAACGCACTCGCCGTGCAGATGTGCCATATTATGACACTCCGCACGGCAAGCTTCATCCACGGCGAGTTTCCCCCCCCGAGGGCACGAGTCGTGCGGGCCGGGTGCTCCCCCGGCCCGCTGCTTCCCTACCTCGCTATTGCTCAGCCCTGTTACTCTTCGAGGGCCTGCGGCTTCTGCGCGTAAATCGAGTTGATAAACTTCTCGGCCCACTCCAGCATGGGGCGGTCCACCAGCTCCTTGCCGCCAACCGGCATGGTCTTCGGGCGGGGAACCAGGGTCAGCCAGGTGTCCATGCCCTTCGGCTGGGCGTGCGTGGAGCCGGGGTACACGCGCTTCAGGCGCATCTGGCGGGACTCCGGCAGGGGTTGGGCGCTCACCACGCGCACCTTCGGCCCCAGCACCACCATCTCGTGAATACCGGCGGCGCGGGCGTGCATCCTGAGCGTGGCCACGGCCAGCAGGTTCTCCACGGCCTCGGGCAGCTCACCGTAACGGTCGGCCAGCTCCTCGCGGGCCTCCGCAATCTTCTCTTCGGTATCGGCGGCTGCGATCTGGCGGTAGGCCTGCAGACGCAGGCGCTCCGAGTCAATGTAGGTGTGCGGGATATGCGCGTTGACGGGCAGGTCGATCTTCGTCTCGACCTCGCGCTCCTCCTTCTCGCCGCGGTAGTTCGCCACGGCCTCACCAACCAGGCGCAGGTACAGGTCAAAGCCCACGCCCGCGATGTGACCGGACTGCTCGCCGCCGAGCAGGTTGCCGGCACCGCGAATCTCCAGGTCCTTCATGGCCAGCTGCAGGCCCGCGCCGAGCTCGTTGTGGGTCGCCACGGCCTTCAGACGCTCGTGGGCAATCTCGCCGAGGGTCTTGTCCACCGGGTACAGGAAGTACGCGTAGGCGCGCTCGCGTCCACGACCCACGCGTCCACGCAGCTGGTGCAGCTGGCTCAGACCGTAGTTCTGGGCGTTGTCCACGATGAGCGTGTTCGCGTTCGAGATGTCCAGGCCGGTCTCCACGATGGTCGTGCACACCAGCACATCGAAGCGGCGCTCCCAGAAGTCCACGATAATCTGCTCCAGACGCGACTCGCTCATGCGGCCGTGCGCGGTGGCGATGCGCGCCTCCGGCACGAGCTTACCGATTTCGACGGCCACGTTGTCGATATCGGCCACGCGGTTGTGCACGAAGAACACCTGGCCCTCGCGCATGAGCTCGCGGCGAATCGCGGCGGTAATCTGGCTGTCGGTGCGCGGGCCGACGAAGGTGAGCACGGGGTGCCGCTCCTCGGGGGCGGTGGCCAGCGTCGAGGTTTCGCGAATACCGGTCAGCGACATTTCGAGGGTGCGCGGGATCGGGGTTGCGCTCATGGCCAGCACGTCCACATTGGTGCGCATCTGCTTGAGCTTTTCCTTGTGCTCCACGCCGAAGCGCTGCTCCTCGTCAATGATGACCAGGCCCAAATCCTTGAAAACGATGCTCTCCGAGAGGAGGCGGTGCGTACCGATGACCACGTCCACCGCGCCGGAGGCGATTTCCTCGGTAATCTGGCGGGTTTCCTTGGCCTTCTGGAAGCGGGAGAGCACGCGAATCTTCACGGGGAAGCCCGAGAAACGCTCGGTGAAGGTTTCGTAGTGCTGCTGGGCGAGCAGGGTCGTGGGCACGAGCACCGCAACCTGCTTACCGTCCTGCACGGCCTTGAATGCGGCACGCACGGCGACCTCGGTTTTGCCGAACCCCACGTCGCCCGAGATGAGACGGTCCATGGGGATTTCCTTCTCCATGTCCTCCTTCACCTCGTGGATGGCGGTGAGCTGGTCGGGGGTCTCGTTGTAGGGGAAGGACTCTTCGAGTTCGCGCTGCCAGGGGGTGTCAGGGGCGAAGGCATGGCCTCGCGAAGCCTGGCGCGCCGAGTAGAGTTTCACCAGGTCGGCGGCGATTTCCTTGACGGCCTTGCGGGCGCGGGACTTGGTCTTGGCCCAGTCGCTGCCGCCCATCTTCGACAGGGAGGGGTTCTCGCCACCCACGTAGTTGGAGATGAGGTCCAGCTGGTCCGAGGGCACGAAGAGCCGGTCGGGTGCGCCGCCGCGCTTGGCGGGGGCGTACTCGATGACCAGATATTCCTTCATGGGCTGCACCCCGTTGACGGGGGCGGCGCCGGCCACCGGGCGGGAGGTCATCTCGACGAAGCGGCCGATGCCGTGGCGCTCGTGCACCACGTAGTCGCCGGGGTTCAGGGCGAGCGGGTCGACGGCGTTGCGGCGGCGGCGCGTCTTAAACTTCTGGCCCGATGCGGAGCGCGGCGCGTAGGTGCCGCGGCGGCCGAGCAGTTCGGCCTCGGTGAAGACGGCGAGCTTAGCGTCTTCGAGCAGGAAGCCTGCGGATGCGGGTGCCTCGCACACCTCGACGATGCCGTGCTCGAGATCCCCGGCAGGGTCCTCCTCGAGGCTTGCTCGGCGGGCGGCGGGCACGGAGGCGGCCCCCTCCTCCCCGGAGTGGAGCAGGGCGATGAGCCGGTCGGTCGAGCCGCGGCCGTTGGTGAGGGCGAGGACGGTCCACTGCTGTTGGATGAGGTCGCCGAGGCTTTCGAGCATCCGGTGCACGGAGCCGTTGAAGGCGGTGGCGGGCCGGGCGGTCAGGGTGTAGGTGTCGATGCCCTCCTCGATGGCGTCGGCCAGGGCCCCGTTCTGCAGGTTTTCGACGGATTCGATGGCCTCGGCGGCGTCTTCGAGCAGGCTGTCGTCGGTGGTGAGCTCGGTGATGTCCCACCAGCTCAGGTGGGCGGCGAGGGCCTCGGCGCGGGTGCTGTCGATGGTGCGGAATCCGCTGTCGCTCAGGCGCAGCTGGCCCAGGTCGATGGGCGAGACCGCGTCAGCCTCGGCGGCGGTGTCCCAGGCGGCGGCGAGGAATTCCTCGTTGGTGGCGACGAGGTCTTCGGCGCGGGCGCGCACTCGCTCGGGTTCGACGCTGACCACCAGGGATCCGGCGGGCAGTAGCGCGGTGAGGGTGGTCATGGAGTCGACGAGCAGGGGCGTGAGCGATTCCATGCCCTCGACGTAGATGCCGCCGGCAATCTTTTCGAGCATGGATGCGGCGGCCGGGTAGTCGGCCTTCAGGCGCGCGGCGCGGCTCATAACCTCGGGGGCGATGAGTAGCTCGCGGCAGGGCAGCAGGGTGAGTTCGGTGAGCTCCTCTCCCCCGCTGAGGGTGCGCTGGTCGGCCACGGAGAAGTGGCGCATCTCGTCGAGCTCGTCGCCGAAGAATTCGAGGCGCACGGGGGTGGTGGCGGTGGGCGGGAAGACGTCGATGATGCCGCCGCGCACCGCGTACTCGCCGCGCTTGGCGACCAGATCCACGCGGGAGTAGGCGGCATCGTTCAGGCCGCGCACCACGTCCTTGAAGGGGTATTCCTCGCCGCGGACCAGGTGCACGGGTTCGAGCTTTTCGATGCCGGAGACGATGGGCTGGATGACGGCGCGCACGGGGGCGACCACGATGCGGGGGCGGCTCGCGGCGGGCCCGGTGATGGCTCGTAGCACCTGCAGGCGGTGGCCGATGGTGTCGGATCGGGGCGAGAGGCGCTCGTGCGGCAGGGTTTCCCAGGCCGGCATCATGGCAATGTCTTCTGCGGGCAGGTAGGAGCGCAGAGCGTGGGCCAGGTCTTCGGCCTGGCGGTCGGTGGGGGCAATGACGAGGCTGAGCGCCTCCGGGGTGCCTTCGCGCACCGCGGTGGAGAGGTCGGCCAGCAGGGCCGCGTGGGTTCCGGCGACGGCCCCGATGAGGGTGCGGGCGCTACGCTCGGCGGCGGGTACGGCGGCCGCGGCGCGGATGGCAGCCCAGCGTTCCTGCCGGTTGAGCAGCTTCAGGAGGGGGTACAGCGGTGCGGCGGGGCTCTTCTGTGTCGCGCGGGTGGGGCTCAAGGCTTCTCCTGAATCATGGTGTGTACGGTACGAGCTGAGTGAGTGGGACGAGTCGAACGGGAGGTATTCCCGCTCTTCCCGCCGCTCGTGTGAACAGCTTTTTTATTCTAGAGCGGCCCCCACCCTGCGCGGGTATTTCGCTTTCTTCGTTTCGCAGGGCGGCGAATATTTCTTAAATATTCTGCGTGCCAGTTTCTTATATTTCGAGGGTGCCCGGTCTGCGTGATTTTTGAAGTCATTCTCTCTCCTCAACATCTAGGGCACAAATCACATTTTTCCGGTATGCACGCAGAGCCTCCGGGCCCCGAATTCTCAGCTTCATCCTGTACGCTAGTCAATACACCGACGAGAGCACTCTCACGCATTCTTCCGAAACGAAGTGTTTTAAAGAATTACCACCTTTTACATGCATTTCGTGATGCGCTGTGCTTCTTTGAGGTCTCAATATCACCGTTTCTTTCGATGTTTCTTCCGGAACGTCGCATCAGAAAGACACATATGACAACCACATACACACAGCGCCCCGACGCCGCGCCCCGCAAGCGGGCGGCGAAAAAGTGGGCCGCATTCGCACTCGCTATGGGTACCGCGTTTGCCGCGGCACCTTTGATTCCTTCTACGCCCGCCTCCGCCGCGACCGGAACCCACGATGGCTCCAGCAGCGATAAGGCGGCTGCTTCATGTTACGAGGTCAAGCAGGTCAACCCCTCGGCCTCTTCTGGCACCTACTGGCTGTACACCCCGGCAATGAGCGGTCCCGCGCAGTTCTACTGCGATCAGGAGACCGACGGCGGCGGCTGGGTCATGGTTGGCCGTGGCCGAGAGGGCTGGACCGAGTCCTACAACGGCACGGGCGACCCGAATCAGCTGCACCAGAACCCGACCGGACCGGCCGCGTTCACCCCGGTCCAGCTCTCGGGCACCACCGTGGATGCCCTGCTGAACGGTATTAAGCCGCAGGACCTCCCCGACGGCATGCGTCTGCACCGTGCGCACAACGCGAAGGGCACCCAGTGGCAGGATGTGTACGTTCAGCGCCCCCAGACGGATCAGTGGACCTGGGCCATGAGCTACGCCCAGCGCTGGGGTACCGTGCGCTTCTCGGGCGCGGGCATTAACCGCACCGCCCACATGGGCCTTTTCGCCTCGCAGATGGCGCCGGGCATCACGACCAGCTCGGTTCGTTTCTTTGCCAACCCGAACCAGGGCTACCAGATTGGTTTCGCCTACGGTGCCCTGGTGAACTTCGGTAGCGAAAACCCGGATTCGTACATCTACCAGAAGCGCGGTTCGGCCGGTTACTCCATCCCCTTCACCCAGGTGTTCCTGCGCCCGAAGCTGACGCAGAACGACCTGCACTTCTCCTCGATCGGTTCGGGTTCCGCAGCAAGTAACCGTCGCGCCCTGCCCAATAGCTACACGATGCCCGTGCGTTGGCGTACGAGCGAGCAGACCGGTACCGGCAAGAAGAACGAGATGAACACCTACGTTCAGGCCATCACCCAGGTGGGCGATACGGTCTTCACCGGCGGCGACTTCAAGTACGTCGAGTCGGCCGGTGGCGAGCGCGTGAACCAGTCCTTCCTGGCCGGTTACAACGTGGATTCGGGCGAGCTGGTTCGTTCCTTCCGCCCGACCTTCAACGGTCAGATTAAGGCGCTTGAGGCCCTGCCGAATAACCGCCTGGCGGTTGGTGGCGAGTTCACCGAGGTCAACGGCGAGAAGTTCAACCACTTCGTGATTCTGGATGCGACCACAGGCCAGATTGACCGTACCTGGGATGTTCAGGTGCAGCGCCGTAATGGCGATGCGGCTCAGGTGAAGACCCTGCTGGTGCAGGACGGTTACCTCTACATCGGCGGTAACTTCACCCACGTGAAGGGCAATACTTCTAAGGCGTACGCTTACTCGCGTGGTGCGGCCCGCATCAAGCTCTCCAACGGTGCGGTGGACTGGAATTGGCGCCCGAACTTCAACGGCACGGTCAATGGCATTACCGCCGCTTCCGATAATTCGACGGTTCACGCCGCCGGTTACTTTACCGAGCTGAATAATCAGCGCGCTTTCCGTCTGGCCGCGTTGAAGGGCTCCGACGCTTCGAACATTAAGTGGGAGTGGGAACCCTCGCTGAAGCTGAACATTACTGACCGCATTGTGTACGCGTTCCAGTTCGATGTTCAGGATGCCGGCTCGACCGTGTGGACCGGCGGTGCCGACCACCTGATCGCTAACTACTCGAAGAACGGTTACGGCCGTATTTCTTCGTCCATCTCTAAGTACGGCGGCGACTGGCAGGACCTGCACCTGAGCGGTAACACGATTTACGGTGCTTGCCACTGCGGCGACGTCCTCTTCGAGGGCTCGACCGGCTACCACACGTACTGGAAGGAATCGAAGGCCGTTCACCGCATGCGTCTGGTGGCCGCTTTCGATAAGGACAGCGGCGAGGTCATCGGCGAGTTCAGCCCGGTGCTCAAGGGCGCCAGCGGCTACGGCGTGTGGGAGTCCTTCGTGGATTCGCGCGGCAACCTGTGGGTGGGCGGCGACATTAACCGCTCGCTGGGTGCTAACGGTGAGCAGCGTACCGTGGGCTTCGCCCGCTTCGCGGCTCGCGACGTGACTCCCCCGGCTACTCCCTCGAACCTCTCGGCCCGTCGAGATGGTTCGACCGATAAGCTCTCGTGGTCCGGCGTTCGTGAGGGCGGCGTGCGCTACCAGGTGCTGCGCGATGACCGCGTGATTGCCACGGTGAGCGGCACCAGCTACGAGGTGGAGCACACCGACGGCGCCCGCTACTACGTGCGCGCAATCGATGGTTCCGAGAATTACTCGGCCTCCACGGGTGCGGTTCAGGCCTAGCACCCCCGTCGCGGGCTGAATGAGCCCGCGTCTTTCCCGGCTGTCGCCTGCAAGAGGTTCCCCGCGGAACTCTCGCAGGCGGCGGCGCACCCGGGGTATCGCTACCCCCCTAGTTTTGGTTCTTTCCGAGCTTGACGCGGCCCGCAGGGTTCGCATCGGCGGTCAGATCCGTTCCGCATCTTCTTGGCGGCCGCTCCGGCGACGTCAGGTGATGCGGTTGAACGCGTTCAGGGGCAGCCGGCGGGTCACCCGCCGACAGGTTCTGAACGTATTCATTCAATTTCCGATAACTACACTCACTGATTCCGATGGTGGACACGCTGTTAGCTCGGATTGAGCGGCTTTCTTTAAGGCGCTCGCAGCACCGATGCGCAAGAGAGCCGAGCATGAGAAACGCGCCCGCTACCGGTTGAGGTCTCTGAGGAGAGACAATGAATTTTCTTCCGTTGATGCGTCGGGGGCGTTCTCGTTCCCTGACCTCCGGCGGCGACGCCGTTCCCCCCAGTTCTGGCGTAGCGTCCCGTTCGAGGTCCCGGGCTTGGGGCGCCGCGGTGGCTTCCGCTGCGATGGTGGTTGCTTCGCTGGGCCCGATTGCTTCGGGTGCGCAGGCCACCGATGCCGGCTACTATGATGGTTCCTCGAGCGAGCGAGCCGCGGCCAGCTGCTGGGAGGTTAAGCAGAACAAGTCGAACGCCAAGAGCGGCACATACTGGCTGTACACCCCGCAGATGAGTGCCCCGGAGCAGTTCTACTGCGATCAGGAGACCGACGGCGGCGGCTGGGTCATGATTGGTCGAGGCCGTGAGAGCTGGACCGAGAACTACAACGGTCGTGGCGATGCCAAGCAGCTGTACCAGAACCCCACCGGTTTTGACGCGGTGCAGTTGCCGGGTCAGACGGTGAACGCGCTGCTGAACGGTACCCGTCCGCAGGATCTGCCCGACGGCGTGCGCTTCCACCGCGCCATGAACGTGAACGGTACCGCGTGGCAGGATTTCAAGGCGACGCGTGCCGCAAGCACCGAGTGGTCCTGGACCTTCCGCGCGACGATGTACTGGTCGAACATTTCGATTACCCATCCGCGACAGTACCGTGGCTACAACTACTACAGTCAGAATAAGACTGAGGGCAATATCTTCCGTTACGGCTATTCGGACGATTACCGTTCCCTGTACTTCGTGGAGAAGCCCTCGCAGGGTTACAAGCTGGGCTTTACCTACGGCCCGAACGCTAGGATTACGGGTTGGTTCCAGAATTACCTGCTGAACAGGACTTCTTCGTATATCTACCGTCCGGCGAACGACCATTCCACTCCCCTGGTCTTTACCCAGATTTTCCTGCGCCCGAAGCTGACGCAGAACGATCTGGCGGCTAAGGGTCTGCACGACTACGGCCAGCAGGGTGCCGAGGCAAGCAACCGCCGCGCACTACCCAATAGCTACTCCGAGAAGTGGAAGTGGCGTACCAGCACTGAAACCGGTACCGGCAAGAAGGGTGAGATGAACACCCAGGTTGAGGCCATTACCGAGGTGGGCGGCGCGGTCTTCACCGGCGGCGACTTTGCCTACGTCGAATCGGCCAGCGGTGAGAAGGTCGACCAGGCTTTCCTCGCGGCTTACGAGGTGGGTACCGGCGAGTTGCGCCGTTCCTTCCGCCCGAGCATCAACGGTCAGGTGAAGTCGGTTGAGGCGCTTCCGAATGGCCTGTTGGCTGTGGGCGGCACCTTCGACACGGTGAACGGTGAGAACCACAACGGCTTCGTGCTGCTGGATCCGAAGACCGGTCAGGTGGCGAAGCAGTGGGATATTCACGTTCAGAGCCGCATCTCTTCCCTGCCGGTGCAGGTGAAGACCCTGCACGTCCGCGACGGGTACCTGTACCTCGGCGGCTCCTTCACGCACCTGAAGGGTAACACCTCCCCCACGTATGCCTACTCGAGGAACCTGGCCCGCATCAAACTGAGCAACGGTGAGGTGGACTGGAACTGGCGTCCGGTCTTCAACGGCACGGTGAACGGTGTGAACGCTTCCGAGGGCAACAGCCACGTGTACGTGGCCGGCTACTTCACGCAGCTTAACGGCGGTGAGGCTTTCCGCATCGCCAACATCACCAATCCCCGCCAGAGCGGCGGCGACTGGACCCACGAGCCCTCGTACGTTCCTTCCCGCGCCCAGACCTGGGACCTGAAGAACGAGCGTAGGATGTGGGGCTTCCAGTTCGACGTTCAGGACGCCGGCTCCTCCGTCTGGCTGGGCGGTACCGAGCACATGATTAGCCGCTACGATAAGTCGAGCATGCAGCGTACCTACAGCGCGATTACTCGCGAGGGCGGCGACTTCCAGGATCTGCATCTGAGCGGTAAGACTATCTACGGTGCCTGCCACTGCGGTGACTTCATCTACCAGGGCGCAACCAAGATTGATGCGGAGTGGAAGAACGCTACGGATGCCCAGACGATTCGTTTGGTCGCGGCCTTCGATAAGGACACCGGCCAGGTGCTGCCGGAGTGGGCCCCGATTATGAACGGCGCGCACGGCTACGGCGTGTGGGAGTCCTTCGTGGATTCGACCGGTACCCTGTGGGTCGGCGGCGACATCAGCAAGTCTCTGGGTGCTAACGGCGTGCAGGACACCGTGGGCTTCGCTCGCTACGCTGCTCGCGACGTGACTCCCCCGGAGACCCCGCAGAACCTGCAGGTGAAGCATAACGGTGCGAAGGATCAGCTGAGCTGGTCCGCTGTGCCGGAGAAGCGAGTGACCTACCAGGTGTTGCGCGATGACCGTCCGATTGCGACGGTGACGGACACGCACTACTCGGTTGATCATCGCGATGGCGCCAAGTATTACGTGCGTGCGGTGGATACCTCGGGCAATTATTCCGCAAGTACCCAGGCCGTGCGGGCAGCATAATCCCTTTTCAGAGCGGATATCGAGTAATATAACGTTTAATTCAACGTGATATTCGCCCTAATGCCCCGGGTTAGTTTTACAACTCACCCGGGGCATTTTGCACATAGTGTATGTATTTCCCTCGGATGCATCATAGTTTTCTCATCTAAAGATATACATTTCCTTCATATGCAGGTTTATACCCGGCAATACCTGTTCTTTATTCTCAAATGTTATGAAAATGAAATCTTTAAAGTCCAGGTATTTTCCCAGCTTGGCGTGATAGCCTTTAGGGGCCGAGCCTCCGGGCGCGGTATTATCCTTCCGGAATATTGACCGTCTCACTCCAACCACCAAAGAGGCTTCCCATGTCTAACCTTTTCTCTGCGGGTTCTTCAAAAGCCCGTCGCCTCGGCGCTCTGAGCACCCTCGCGGTGTCTGCGCTTCTGTTCAGCGCCTGCGCTTCCGAGAACTCCACCGCGCAGAGCTCTTCGTCGGCCACCCCCTCGGCGAGCGCTTCCACCAGCGCCTCCGCAGCTCCGTCTTCCTCGGCTACCGACGCGCAGGCTTCGGCCTCGTCCAGCCGCATCCCCGATCAGGGTTCCTCGGAGGCTAACCCCTCCGCAAGCACTGAGGCTACCTCCTCTGACGGCCAGAAGCTGGAGGAGATTTACACCGGCTCTGAAGACATGAAGAAGGCCTCTCCGGTCCCCACCGATAATGCCGAGGTCAAGAAGACCACCGAGCTTGTCAACTCCTATGAGGACATCCTCTCCAAGGTTAAGCCGGCTCCCTCCGCCGCGGCTTCGCAGGAGGCAACTAGCGAGCCCACCAGCGATGAGGACGCTCAGGCGCAGAACACGGAGAAGGCTCGCGCGGTCCTCGATGAGGACACGATTCGTGCCATCGAAAACATTGCCGTGGATTCCGCCGCCTCCGAGTTTGCGGTGCAGGCCTCCGAATACGCTTTGGCCGGTTGGCACTATGAGGGTTCCTCCACCGTGGTGGGCACGCCCCGCATGGCCGATACCGAGTACAAGGGTCAGCCCGCACGCCTGCTGGAAGTGTGTATGGACTCTTCCTCGGTCAAGATTTACGATGAGAACAATCAGCCCGTCAAGGATGATAGTTCTCCCAAGCGTTCACTCAATATCTACACCCTCGTTCAGGTTAACGGTCAGTGGAAGATTGCAACCCACGATTTCCCGAATAACCCTGATTGCTAGGGACTAATTAAAGTGCCGGTCTGCGCGGTTTAGTTCGGGCCGGTATCGTACACAACGCACTAATGATGCTGCGTTTTCATACAATTTTTGGCATTCACCTGGAGATATTATGAAAGCCCTTTTTGGGATAACGGGGTCCGGCTTTTCTCGTTCCGCAATAACTCGTTCGACTCTGTGCCTCAGCATTGCAACCGCGTTGGCAATGCCCGCCGCTCTTCCCACACTGACACCGGGTGCCGCGGTCGAGAAGACCGCCGAGCAGACGAACGTTCAGAAAAATTCGTCCTTCTACAACGGCACCACCTCCGAGCGTGCCGCTGCCAGCTGTTGGGAGGCTAAGCAGGCCAATCCTGAGGCAAAGAGCGGCGCCTACTGGCTGTACACCCCGGCCATGAGCGCACCGACCCAGTTCTACTGCGATCAGGAGACCGACGGTGGCGGCTGGGTCAAGATTGCTGAGGGTCGCGACGGCTGGACCGAAGGCTACGAGGGTCAGGGCGACCCCGCTCAGCTGTATAGCTCCGCGGCACCCGCATCCTCCGGCCTGACGCTCAGCCAGGACCAGGTTCGTCCCTACTCTTCGCTGCCCGCGGCCACGACCCCGGTGCAGCTTTCGGGCACCACCATTAGCGAGCTGCTCAACGGCACCTCTCCGCAGGATCTCACCGATGGTTACCGCTTCCGCCGCGTGCTGAACACCTCCGGCACCAAGTGGCAGGAGGTAACCGTGCAGCGCCGTCAGACCTCCGAGTGGACCTGGGCCCTGCGTGCCAACGCTATCTGGTCCAACGCCGTGATTCAGAACCCCGACGAGTTCTCCGCGTACAACGAGAACGGTCGCAGGGATTGGGCCGACGGCACCTGGCAGGATCACCTGTTGCGCGGACAGGATAACGGTTTCAAGGCTCTGCTCTTTGAGGAGATGCCCAAGCAGGATTACCGCATTGGCTTCCGCTACGGTAAGAATTCCCCCATCTCTCAGGACGGCTCCGAGCCCTCCATGAGCGATTCGCGTAACTCCTACATCTACACCAACGAGGGTACGACCCAGAGCGCTTTGGGCTACACCCAGATGTTCCTGCGCCCCAAGCTGACCCAGAGCGACCTGAAGCTGACCCAAATTGGCGTGAAGGGCACCGAGGCCAGCCAGCGTCGCCAGCTGCCCAATAGCCGTTCGGCTACCTGGCGCTGGCGCACGAGTTCCGCGACTTCCAGCGGCAAGACCGACGAGATGCACACCTACGTTGAGGCCATCACCGAGGTCAAGCACGATGAGAACTCCTCCACCGTGTTCATCGGCGGTGATTTCAAGTACCTGGAGTCTTCCAGGGGCGAGGTCGTGAACCAGTCCAACATCGCGGGCTTCGATCCGAAGACCGGCGAGCTGCGCCGTAACTTCCACCTGACGCTCAACGGCCAGGTCAAGGCGGTTGAGGCCCTGCCGAATAACCGTCTGGCAATCGGCGGCTACTTCACCACGGTAAACGGCCGCCCCTTCTCGGGTTTCGTGGTCGTGGACGCCTCCACCGGTGAGGTTGCCCCCGAGTGGGAAAACGTGAGCATCTCCAACCGTATTAAGGGCAATGAGCTCGTGGTGAAGACCATTCACCGCCAAGGCGACTACGTGTACATCGGTGGCTCCTTCACCCACGTCCAGGAGAGCAATAACGCGGGTGTCGCGTACTCCCGCAATATCGCGCGCTTTAAGTTGGGCGCCCCCTCCAATGGTGTGCCCGGTATCGTGAGCATCGACCGCGACTGGCGCCAGGTGTTTAACGGCACCGTGAACGGTATCAGCGCCTCCGAGGATAACTCGCACGTGTACGTGGCCGGTTACTTTACCTGGCTGAACGGCGCCCTGGCGTACCGCGTGGCAGATATTACCGAGAACCTCCAGAAGGGCGGTAACTGGTCTTACCAGAACTCCGAGATTCCCGCCGGTGCGAACGTGAACGACCTGCTGCACGAAACGAAGGTCTGGGGCTTCCAGTTCGACGTTCAAGACGCCGGATCCGGAGTCTGGGTTGGCGGTACGGAGCACCTCATCTCTCGCTACGACAAGAGCGATATGCGTCCTACCTACACCGCGATTACCCTTACAGGTGGCGACTTCCAGGATCTGCACCTGGATAAGGAGCGTAACACCCTCTACGGTGCTTGCCATTGCGGCGATTTCCTGTATCAGAATTCGCACACCAAGCGTGCGCCGCTCACCGAGTCCACCGTGATTCATTCGGTGAAGCTTGTGGCCGCCTTCGACCCGAATACCGGTAAGATGCTACCCGAGTTCGCCCCCGCCATTAAGGGCGATCACGGCTTCGGCATCTGGGAGTCCTTCGTGGACTCCACCGGCACCCTGTGGGTCGGTGGCGATATTCACCGCACCCTGGGCGTCAACGGTGTCCAGAACACCGTTGGTTTTGCGCGTTTCGAGCAGCGTGACGTGACTCCGCCGGCTACGCCTCAGAACCTGAAGGTGGAGCTCAAGGACGATAAGGACGCTCTGACCTGGGATTCCGTGGCCGATAGCGGCACCGTGCGCTACCAGGTTCTGCGCGACGACCGTCCGATTGCTACCGTCTCGGGCACCTCCTACGAGGTGGAGCACCGCGATGGTGCGCACTACTTTGTGCGTGCCGTGGATGCCTCGAATAACTTCTCGGCTTCGACCGGAGTCCAGATTTCGCCCGTCCGCCCGACCCCCGAGGCCACCCCCTCGGAGAGCCCCATCGAGACTCCCACCGCCAGCCCTTCGGAGAGCCCCACCGCTGAGGCCACCGCCTCTGAGACTCCCACGGCAAGCCCCACGGTTGAGAACCCGAAGACCGAGGAACCGCAGCCTGACCCGGCACCCAAGGAGCAGGTTGTCCTGCCCTACGGCTCCACCTGGAATTACGTTGTATCCGATAGGACGCCGAACCGCGCGAAGGCGTGGAAGTACGACTTCCACTTCTCTCTTGAGGATCTGGCCAACACCAGCTGGAACAAGGGCCGCGCCCCCATCGGCCTGGGCGCGGGCCACTTCAACACCCGCGTTCCGATTCGTTACAGCCGCGTGTACAACAACATCTACGCCTACACCACGATTAACCTCACCCGCGATCAGGCAAGCCGCGACCTGAAGCTGACCACCTACGCGGACGATGCCGTTGCGGTGGCGGTCAACGGTCAGGAAGTGGGTCGCGCAGGTTTCGGTACCAAGATGCCCCTCTGGAACACCGCCGTTGCGACGCGCAGCGTGTCTGCCGAGCAGGCCCAGAAGACCCCGGTGACCTTCACGGTTCCGGCTTCTCAGCTGAAGGCGGGTACGAACCTCATCGCCGTTGAGGTGCACGGCGCACGAGGGGGTTGGTTCACCCGCACGGGTGTCAGCTTCGATCTGCAGGCCACCGTCACCGCGGCCGCGCAGAACCAGGAGAAGCCCGCCGCCCAGAACGGTGAGCGAGCCGCCACCGCTGAGAATGTTCAGCAGGGCCGCAGCGTCCGCACCGTGCGTGAGGGTGTGGGCACCCGCGTTCCTCATTCCGCACGCCGAGGCTAAGCGCTCCGTCTAGCGCGGGGCACATTCTGCGGATTCCGCCATGGGGTTTGATTTTCCGAATGATTTCGGAAAATCAAACCCCATTTGTGCAAATAAAATACTTTTTCGTGTTCGTGAGAGTGAATTATTCTCAAATGATTAGAGGCATCTAATTATTTGAGCCCCAGCGATATACCGGGGGTGTTAGTCGCACTCCAGAAGGGGATTCGTAACCATTCAAATAGACCGGCGCATAACCCTCTTCACACAAGGGAAAATACACCAAAGGGCTTAGTCAGTGAGTTTTAAGACATATTGCTAGACACCTATCCAGCGAGAAGGTTTCCGCTTTATCTCGTTGTAAAATATCGATATAGTGGTGTACTGAGAAAAGGAGCTAACCACTCATTTCTTAGGCGAGACTTCCGGACTTTCTCGCGCCCATCCCGAAAGGGAGTAATTCGCTCTCCTTCACTCCTCTCACCGATTCAAAGGAATTGTGCATGTCCACCTCCGAGGCACCTCACACCCCGAAATCAACCCCCTCATCGGGATTCGCCGCCACCTTCTCCAGCACCCTGCGTTCCCTGGAGGCCGCCCAAAAGCCCGGTATTGGCGTGCCCGCATACACCCGCTGGGTCAACCGTCGCGTCGCCCGCTACTTTGCCGCCGCCGCCGTGGCCCTGGGCATCACTCCCAACGGAGTCACCGCCGTCTCCGCCGCCTGCTCCGCAGCCGGTCTTATCGTGCTCATCACCTGCCCACCCTCCGTGGGTGTGGGTATCTGCGTAGCCCTGCTCTTCGCGCTCGGTTACGGCCTGGACTCCGCCGATGGCCAGGTAGCCCGCGTGACCGGCGCATCCTCCCCCGCCGGCGAATGGCTCGACCACGTGGTTGACTCGATTCGAGTGCCCTCCGTGCACATGGCCACCCTGCTCTCCTTCTTCCTGTACCCCGCGCACTACTCCTTCAGCGGGTCCCACGCCTTCAACGGCTGGCTCATCGCCATGCCCATGATTTTCACCGCTCTCACCGCGGGCCACTTCATGAGCCAGATTCTTGCCGAGCAGCTGCGCAATAACCGCAAGACCGCCGCTCCCCCGACCGGTGGCCCTCTGCGTTCCTTCGTCAACCTGCACATGGACGCCGGAACCCTCTGCTGGATTTACATCTTCCTCGGCTTTGGTCCGCTCTTCGTGGTCGTGTACGCCCTGCTGCTGCTCGCCAACGCCGCCACGATTCTGGTGTCTATGCGCCGCAAGTACGTTAGCCTGTCCACCCCCGCCGAGTAAGGAGAAAGACTAATGATGCACTTCACCTCTCGCAACCCTGCCGTCTCCGCAGTCATCGCGACCAACGGCAAGCGCCCCGAGCTGCTGCGCGTGGCCGTGCGCTCCATCCTGGATCAGAGCTACCGTGGCTTCGTCGAGGTCATCGTTGTGTTCGACCGCGTTGAGCCCGACCGCCTCGAAGACATCGAGGTCGGCGAAAACCGTGCCCTAAAGATTGTCTCCAACACCCGCACCGGCGGCCTGGCCGGCGGCCGCAACAGCGGCATCCTCGCCTCGACCGGCGCCATGATTGGCTTCTGCGACGATGACGACTACTGGATGCCTTCCAAGCTCACCCAGCAGGTCGCCCTCTGGCGCGAAAACCCCGAGGCCGCGGGTATCTCCTCGGGCATCACCGTGCGCTCCGGCGGCCAGGACATCGTGCGCCTGGCACCCGAGCGCGCAACCTTCGCGGATTTCCTGCGCTCTCGCATCACCGAGATTCACCCCTCCGCCATGCTGTACTCCCGCGAGGATCTGCTCGGTGTCGACGGTGCGCCCGCCCGCATCGGCCTGGTCGATGAGGAACTGCCCGCCGCCTACGGCGAGGACTACGATCTGCTGCTGCGCGCGACCCGCACCGGCGACATCCTGAGCGTGCCCGAGCCGCTGATTCTGGTGCTCTGGGACCGTCCCTCCTTCTTCTCGGGTAAGTGGCAGTCCATGGTGGACGGGCTGACCTACATCCTGCGTAAGTTCCCCGAGTTCGAGCAGGATCCCAAGGGCCTTGCCCGCATTGCCGGCCAGGTCGCGTACGCTCAGGCGTCCCTGGGCAACAATAAGGAAGCGCGCGCCTACGCACGCGCCGCGCTGCGCCGCGACCCCAAGCAGCTACGAGCCTGGGCCGCCTACGTGGTCTCCACCGGCATTATTAAGCCCGCGACCCTGCTCGAGCTCGTCCAGAAGACTGGCCGAGGCCTCTAACCCGGATACCGCACAGACATGGTTACTTCATCCGTTCCCTCCTACCCGGGTGCCTCGCCACTCGCGCTGAAGGACTCCTCGACGGGGCTTCCCAGCGCGATCGCGCGCGCCCGGGTGCGGCTGCGTCCCGAGCCGGTCGCGCAGAAGAAGCTACCGGCTTGGCCGCTCATGACGCTGCTCTACGGCTTCCCCGCGCTGTGGGCGCTGGGCGTCCTGCAGATCGCTCCGATTGTGCTGGCCGCCATCATGCTCTTTTACCTCATCATCCGAGGTAATGTGCGGGTGCCCGGCCCGATGTGGGTGTGGGCCGCATTTAGCCTGTGGGTCGTGGTTGCGGCGCTCGCGCTGACCCGTTCCACCGACATTATCGGCTGGGGTCTGCGCTTCATGAACATCCTCAGCGCCGGCGTCTACGCCCTCTACTACTACAACGCTCGGTCTTCCATCAGCCTCAACAAGCTGCTGGGCGGCCTGGCGACCCTGTGGGGCACGCTCATTGTGCTCGGTTACGGCGGCGTGTTCTTCCCCGAGTTCCGTCTGCGCACCCCCATGAGCTTCATCATGCCCCCGGGCTTCATGCAGAACCCGCTCGTGCGTGACTACATGCTGCCTCCCCTGGCGGAGGTGCAGCGCCCCTGGGGTGCCCCCGAAGCGTATGTGCGCCCCTCCGCACCTTTCCCCTACGCCAATAGTTGGGGCCTGGCCTATACGCTGCTCACCCCGGTGATGCTCGCTTGCCTGTTGCGTCTGCGCTCTATCTGGACGCGTATCGCGCTGCTCATCGCGATGGCTCTCTCCACGGTCCCCGCGATTGCTACCAGTAACCGAGGCATGTTCATTGGCCTGGGCATCAGCGCCGCCTACGTGCTGCTACGTCAATTCCTGGCCGCCAATTGGCGCGCCGTGGGTATCGGTGTCGCGGCTATCATGGCCGTTGTGGTGGCTCTCTTTGCCTCCGGTACCGTGAACAATATTCTGGGCCGTCAGGACTACTCCGACTCGACGGGCGGCCGCGCGGCCCTGTACCAGGCCACGTGGAAGGCTACGCTCGAGTCCCCCATCATCGGTTATGGAACCCCTCGCATGGAGCCGAGCATCGGCGTGTCGATGGGTACCCAGGGCTACCTGTGGACCCTCATGTTCTGCTTCGGTTTTGTGGGTCTGGCGCTGTTCCTGCTCTTCATCCTGGGCACGGTGGTGGCGGGGGCGCGCGTGAAGACCGCAGCGGGGTACTGGCTGCACAGTCTGCCGGTGGCTAGTTGCGTCGTCTTCATCTTCTACAGCTTCGATATCGCGCAGTTGAGTATCCTGCTGCTCGCCTCGATGGCTTGCCTCCGTTCAATTCGGGAGGGTGAGGGCCTGTGACGAATCCTGCTGAGACGACCTCGGGAGGCGGGCACCCCCGCCGCCGGGCCCGCCTGCGTGAGGAGGCGGAAACCCTGGCTGAGGAGGTCGCACTGGCCGAAGAGTACGGGGACGATTTCGTCCCCACCGTGGACGATATCCGTTCGGGTCGTTTCCCGGCCACTACGGCCCTGTCGATTGTGCCTCCCGCTCAGGGCTTCGCGCCCGCCGGGGACGATTCGGTTCTCCTCGGGTCCTCCCCCGCCGTTGCTTCGGCTGTATCCGCAGATGCGGGCCCGGGTGGCGCGCATCGCGGCGGGCCTCGCCGCATGGCCCAGACGGAGGCCGCAAGCGAGGCTACCCCCGCGAGCGCGGTTCAGACGGCAAAGCCGGCGCAGGGCAAGAAGCAGCCCAGCCTCGCCAAGAGCGGTTCGCTGGCTTCGCTGTGCGTAATCTACGGTGCCGGCATCGCGTTCGTGACCACGATGGTGGTTTCCAACGGTATTGGCGCGGCGGGTTCGGGTGAGTTCTTCCGTCTTATGGCTCTCTTCGCCATCGCGATTTCGCTCGTAACCTTCGGTGCGGATACCGGCCTGGTGCGCACCATCTCGGCGCAGCGTGCCCTGGGGCGCTACGGGTTGCTCCCGCAGCTCATCCGCTACGGCCTCGTGCCCTCGCTGGTGACGTCGGTTTTCCTCGTTGTGGGCGTGTACGTGTACTCGTCCCTGGTGCCGATGGCTCCCGAGTATCAGGCGGCCATGCGCGTCAGTTCGGCCTTTGTGCTGGTTGCGGCGCTCATGACGGTTTTCTTCGGGGCGTTGCGCGGTCTGCACCGCGTGGTGACCTTTACAATGCTCCAGAACGTGTTGCTGCCGACGCTGCGCTTTGGCGCGGTGGGACTGGTGGTGCTCTTCTCGGGTCAGCTGATGGACCTGGTGTACGCCTGGACCGTTCCGGTGGCGATTACCGCTATTGTGGCGTTGTGGCTGTTGGAGCGTGCCTTCCCGAACGAGGAGCACGTGGAGGTCCTGCCTTCCGAGGATTCCCCGGAGGAGACTTTCCGTTCCTTCTGGAGCTTCAGCTCAGCCCGAGGCGTGGCCACCGTGGTCGAAACAATCCTGGAGTGGATTGACGTGCTGGTGGTGACGGCCTTCCTGGGTGCGGCCGCCGGCGGCGTCTACGGCGCGGTCAACCGTTGCGTCCGCGTGGGCACCATGATTGAGCACACCGGTCGCGTGGTGACCGGTCCGTCGATTAGCGCGGCGCTGGCGACCCGCCAGCTGGATCGAGCTCGGGATATCTTCCTGTCCACCACTCGTGTGCTGACGGCTCTGTCGTGGCCCTTCTACCTGTCCCTGGCGTTCTTCGGACCCGTGCTCTTGCATTTCTTCGGTAAGGGCTTCGAGTCCGGCGCGGGCATCCTCTGGGTAATTTGCCCGGCGGCGATGCTCTCGATGAGTGCCGGTGGCGTGCAGTCGGTGCTGCTAATGAGCGGTAAGAGCCGCTGGCAGCTGCTGAATAAGCTGTCCTCGCTGGTTGTGGCCGTGGTCCTGAACTTCACCCTGGTTCCCGTGTGGGGGCTGTACGGTGCGGTAACGGCCTGGTCTTCGGCTCTGCTCATCGATACGTTCCTGGCCAGCTATCAGGTGTTCCGCCTGGTGGGTATCCGCGCCTCGTGGCGTGAGATGGCTCCCTCGCTGTTCCTGGGGGCCGCGGTACCCACGGCGTGTGCGCTGGTGGCGCTGCTTCTGCTGGGGCAGAGCGTGCTGGGCGTGATTGTGTACGTGGTGCTTCTGGTGCCGGTGTACGGCGGTGTGCTCTTCCGCTTCCGCAAGGCGCTGGGCATCGAGCGATTCCTGTCGGCCCGCCGCGCGAAGTCCGCCGCCTCCTAACCTTCCAAACTTTCTCCGATATTAGTGTCCGTTTTCTCTTCCAAGGATGTCCTCATGGATAACACCTCTCACAGTTCCTCGGTGACGCTGGGTAGCCAGGTTCGCCGTATTCTTCGTCATCCCGTGCTGATTCTGGTATCGGTCGTGGTGTTCGCCCTGGCCGGTGCGGCCTACGGCTACATGACCAACGGCAAGTACACCGCCAAGGCTTCCCTGGTGGTCTACCCGATGGTGGTGGACCCGGCCGGTACCGGTAGCGCCAACTCCACCAAGGTCGACATTGCCACCGAGTCTCGAGTGGCTTCCTCTCGTGAGGTGGCTACCCAGGCTGCTAAGACCCTGATTAGCGAGGGCGATACTCTCTCCGAGGCGCAGCTGACCAGCCGCCTCATGAACTCCGTGAAGGTGACCGGCACCTCCCAGACCTCGGTGCTGGATATCGAGGTCACCCGCTCCAACCCGGACGACGCCGCACGTTACGCGAACGCGATGGCAAACTCCTACCTGCAGGTCCGTTCCGATGCGCTCAAGAGCAGCGTGGACTCGGCAACCAAGCAGCTGGACGAGCAGATTGCCGCCGCGGAGGGGGATGCGAACCGCAGCGCCCTGGTATCCCAGCTGCAGGAGCGTCGCGCTCAGATTCAGCTGACCTCTCTTGTCGGTGGCCGCGTGATGAGCCAGGCTCAGGTTCCGAGCTCTTCGAATTCCCTGGGCCCGGTGAAGCTGGGTATTGTCGGCGCCGTGGCGGGTCTGCTGATCGGCCTGGTTCTGGCGTACGGCCGCGACCGCATGATGCGCAACGTCGGCTACGCTGACCGCCTGCAGGATGCCGGTATCCCCGTGCACGAGCTGGGTTCGACCTCGGAGGCGAACGACGCCTTCATGCTGCTGCGCACCGTGGGTGCTCCCGATGGTGATATCAAGAGCGCCGGCGCCTCCGGCGTGGTGATTTTGCCGGGTACCGACCGCGGCGTGGAGCACCTGTACCAGATGCTGAAGCGCGTCCTGCCCAGCGAGTACGCACGCTTCACCGATTACGCTTCGGTGCGCGATGACCTGACTCGTTACACTCCCGAATCGATGGTGACCAAGAGCGAGGCTCCGCTGGTCATCAGCCTGAGCACCGCCACTCCCCTGTCCACCCAGTTGCGTTTCGTGCAGGCTGCCGGCCTGGCCCTGGTTCCGGTCACCGCAGCTACTTCGCTGAAGTCGGTGCGTGAGCTGTTCCAGCAGCTGGAGCAGTTGGAGGGCGTCACCTCCCTGGCGGTCTTCTTGGACCGCGAGTAGCGTCGGGGCGCACCCGCGCGGGTATTCACTCTATGGTGCGGGGCTCGGCGATTCCGGTTTGTCGAGCCCCGGCCGCTCATCACATTTTTGTTTCTCCCTTTGTGGGGTATTAGGAGAATACTTATGACTGAGGCAACCTCCGCCCAGGCCCGGCCCAAACTCCTGTTGGTTTCTAGCAGCGGTGGCCATTTGAAGCACCTGACGGCTACCGCCGCCGCCTGGCAGGATTACGATCGCGTGTGGGTTAGCTTTAAGCAGCCCGACGTGGAATCCTCGCTGGCCGATGAGAAGACTTATTGGGCGTACTATCCGACGACGCGCAATATTAAGAATGCTATTCGCAACCTTTTCTTGGCGTTTCGAATTTTTCCGAAGGAACGTCCGGATGCGGTGGTTTCCGCCGGTGCGGGTGTCGCGGTCCCGTTCTTTATTGCGGCAAAGCTTTTCCGGGTAAAGACCCTGTACATCGAGTGTTTTGACCGCCCGACTCTGCCGACGATGACGGGTAAAATGCTGTACACCATTGCTGATCGCATCATTGTTCAGAGCGATGAACAGCAGAAGAATTTCCCCGATTCTCGCGTAATTCACCCCATTTTTTAAGAGTGATTAACCTATCCCGAAAATAATACCTTCCAGTGCATAGAGGGTATTATTTTCGGGGTATAGTATTCATTAAACATACAGATACATAAAGGTCGTGCGCTCCGCTGAGGACTCACCATCCACACGAACTAACCACTCGTCAGAGAAGCGTATACGGGGATTACTCACCATTCTCTCCGGCACGACACCACCACGTATATCCATACGATGCCCTCCGGATTTTTGCATCGGGTATGCGGGGTTACTACCGATAAATACATAGAGAGGAATAGGCGATGTCTATTCAGAACTTCCCCCAGGTCAGTGTCGATACCGCCAAGTTCGATCTGCCCGTATTTGCCCCCGCTGTCGCACCGGTTCGCATCCCGACGAAGACGTACGATCTGGTGGTTTCTCTTGGCACCGACGTTCACACTTTTGACCGTCTTCTGCGCTGGGTCGAGGCCTACCTTGAGGCTCACCCGCAGGTCACCTGCCTCGTGCAACATGGCCACACCGCGCCCATTAAGCACGCGGATAATCTGAAGCTTCTTCCCGCGGCCGAGCTGCTGGACTACTACGCCAACGCAAGCGTTGTGCTGGTTCAGGGCGGCCCCGGTTCCATCCAGGATGCGCGCCGCACCGGTGCCCTGCCCCTGGCCGTTCCGCGTCGCGCGGAGTTTGACGAGGTTGTCGATAACCATCAGGTCCCCTTCACCGCTCTGATGGAGAAGCGCGGCCACGCCGTTGTTGTGGAGAGCCGCGAGGATCTCTTCCACAAGCTGGATTTGGCGCTGTCGAACCCCTCTCTCTTCCGCACCGCCGAGCCCTACGTATCTACTCCGGAAATCTCCGCGGCCCAGCTGGGTGAGGAGCTGAACGACCTGCTGGCCGGTAAGATTCACCGCCGCGATTCCTTCTGGGGCCGTTGCAAGCAGGCTGTTCGCGCGCACCGTGCGGGTAAGGCCGAGATGGCACGCATCGACGCTATGGCTCCCAGCGCCTAGTAAGCGCCCAGTACCGGAGCTTAGTAGCACGGGCTGAATATTTCGGTCCGCTCCCCTATTCGTGCAAGACGCCCCTGAGTCTTGCATCTTAGACCGGCACGCGAACCCCCGACCGAGAACGCGGCGACCTGCGGGTATAGCTCCGTTGCCGCTATCTGCCCACGGCGTATTCTCGACCGAATTCGCATCTTATTATTAGGTTGCGAAACCCCGCGCACCGTATCCTAGAGAGGAATGATGCGCGGGGTTTATCGCGCACTACGAAAGGAAAATTTCATGGCAGTTCAGGAATCGACCGTCATCAATGCTAGCGTCGACCAGGTTGTCGAGGCTTTCTCCAGCGAGGATTTCGCACGCTTCGTCTGCTCCGAGGTGGGCGTTGAGTTCGGTAGCTTCTCGGTCTCCGGTGACACCTCCGCCGAGTTCACCGCAACCACCGAGCGCACCATCCCGGCCGACCGCGTTCCGGATATCGCCCGCAAGTTCGTGGGCAACGGCGTCTCCATGACCCAGGTGGACAACGTGAGCGCCCCCGCAGCTGACGGTGCGCGCACCGTCGCAACCGAGGTGAAGGTCAACGGTATCCCCGTCTCGGCCAGCGCCACCCAGCACCTGATTCCCGAGGGCGACAAGACCCGTCTGGACGTCAACGGCGAGGTTTCCTGCTCCATCCCGCTGGTGGGCAAGAAGATTGCCGCCGCTGCCGAACCGCAGGTTGGCCGCGTGCTGAAGGTTCTGGGCACCTCCGCCGAGAAGTGGATTGCTCAGCGCTAATCGTTTCAGCGCTAATCGTTCCCGCCCAGTAGGCCGGCGTACAGCCGGGCCTCACGAGGGTTAAAGAATCCCCGCCACCCGATTGGGTGGCGGGGATTTATGCGTCTTGGGGGTTACGAGAGCGGCAGGGTTTTAGGAGGCGATAATCGCCTCGGAGTACTCGCGGTCCCCCAGCAGCTCAGCGAAGCGGTGCATCTCCGCGCGCAGGTCGTGCTCGGCCTCGAGCAGGTCGACGACCTTGCGCAGCTTGGTGCTGGAGGTGTGCTCGGTGTAGGGGAAGTAATGCACCTCCACGCCCACCTCGGCGAAGCGTTCCTCGAGGGTGCGGCCCTTCTCGGTGCCCTTCCAGTCGTCGCCCTTGAAGAAGACGTTAAAGGGCTTCTGCTTCCAGGTTTCGAGCTTGTCGGGGGTGGTTTCGATGTGCACTTCGTCCACGTAATCGATGTGGCTGACGATGGCGGCGCGCTCCTCGATAGGGATGACGGGGCGGCGGCCCTTGGTGACTTCGAGGACGTCGTCGTGCACAACGCCTGCAATCAGGTAGTCGCAGTTCTCCTTGGCCTTGCGGAGAATCTCGAGGTGACCGTAGTGGAAGAGGTCGTAGGCACCTGCGGCGTAGCCAATAATCATGAGGGGTTCCTTGTGGTTGGTAGCGGCGATGGTCACTCCGGCGCCCCGAAGGAGTCGGAGGGTGAGGAACGCATCCGCCCCGTTCATGCGGGCGGGGCTGGTCCGAAAAAGGTTCCTCGCGGGGCGCTGGTTAGGCGAACCGCACCTATTATTTTACCAGTCATCTTTTCCCGCGGGGCTCGGATAAAACGCGGAATGAGGCGGACGCGCTGTAGCGTCCGCCTCATTCCGTCGCGATCATCTTTGAGCCGCCCAGCAAGGAGCTGGTGGGAGCCGCGCGGGCTGTGCTAGTCCTCCAGAGCGGCTTCCTTGGCGGCCTCCTCGACGGCTACCCAGGAGAGCATCGCGCACTTCACGCGAGCCACAAACTTCGAAACGCCCGCGAAGGCAGCCATATCGCCGTACTCCTCCTCGTCCAGGGTCACCTGGCCGCGGGAACGCAGCATCTCGCGGAACGCATCCACGTGGCGCTGCAGCTCAGAGAGGGTCATGCCCGGAGCCATATCCGAGAGCACGGAAGCAGCCGCCATCGAGATGGAGCAGCCGTCGCCCTCCCAGGAGACCGACTCAATGGTCTTCTCCCCGTCCTTCAGCTCGTCAGAGAGCACCACGCGCAGGTTGATCTCGTCGCCGCAGGTGGGGTTGTACTGGTGGTTATCAGCGCTCGCATGGCCGGCGGGAACCTCCACGAGGTGCTCGCCGATGCGCTCCTTAGAATGTTCCAGGATGATGTCCTGGTAGAGAGCTTCGAGAGACATTTTGGTCTTCTTCCGTGTGTTGAATCGTCTAGTGAGGATAACGCGGCCGCGCACGGCGGCCCGGGTATGCCCGCCGTGCGCGCCGTAGAGATTAGAGGCCGAAGTAGGGGCGCACCTCGGCGAGAGCCTTCAGGAAGGCGTCCACGTCCTCGGTCGTGTTGTAGATGTAGGTGGAAGCGCGGGTCGAGGCGGTCACGCCGGCACAGCGGTGCAGCGGCTGCGCGCAGTGGTGACCCACGCGCACGGCGATACCCTGTGTATCGAGCAGCTGGCCCACGTCGTGCGGGTGCACACCGTCAATGGCGAGGGCCACCAGGCCCGCGCGCTGGGCGGGATCGGTCGGGCCCAGCAGGCGCACGCCCTCGATCTTCTGAACGCCCTCAACAAGGCGAGCGCCCAGTTCGTGTTCCCACGCTTCAACGTTCTCCATGCCCAGGTGCTGCAGGTAGCGCACGGCGGCGGCGAAGGCGACCGCCTGCGAGACGCGCTGGGTACCGGCCTCGAACTTGATGGGGGCGGGCATGTACTCGGCATCCTGCAGACCCACTCGGGTAATCATGGAGCCGCCGGTCAGGAAGGGCGGCAGGGCGTTCAGCAGTTCCGCACGGCCGTAGAGGGCACCGATGCCGGTGGGAGCCAGCATCTTGTGACCGGAGAAGGCGGCAAAGTCGACGTCCAGGGCGTGGAAGTCCACGGGCATGTGCGGTACGGACTGGCAGG
>ERZ772904.51-NODE-51-length-42408-cov-5.12455_pt1 | contig 42408 bp, 58 predicted proteins | sample MGYA00512122_ERZ772904 | MGnify/ENA primary metagenome ERZ772904 (study PRJEB29015, sample SAMEA2738104) | human oral metagenome | biome: human oral; feature: human-associated habitat; material: saliva | place: China | collected 2269 ... | reverse complement strand
GGGGAGTCGAGGCCGCCGATCGGGGGCCGACTGGCAAGTGCCCCGGGGGAAAGTATCAGGTGGTCGTAGGTGAGCGCGTAGTCCTCGCCGGTCTCCGTGTCGGCGACCTGGACACTGTGGGCACTGGGATTGATCGCGGTGACCTCGGAGTTGATGCGCACGTCGAGGTTGAGGGCCGCTTTGAGGGTGTGCGGGGTGTGGAGGAGGAGCTTGGCGGGGTCTTCGATCTCGCCGCCGACGTAGTACGGGAGCCCGCAGTTCGCGAAGGACACGTATTTGCTGCGCTCCAGCACGATGATCTCGGCGCCCTCGTCGCGCCTGCGCAGGCGTGCCGCCGCGCTCATGCCACCCGCGACTCCTCCGACGACAACTACTCGCATGTGCGGCTCACTTTCTGGCTCAAGGGCTGGTCTTTTTCGACTGCTTCGAGCATACCCCCGGGGGGCATCTCAACTCAACAGAGGTCAGCACACTTGTCCAAACTAGCCCCACGCGAGCACGGACCAGCAGATATGACGTCTGTTCGTCCTACATTCCAATGCGGTGAACTACGACGATGCCCCACACCGAGATAAACAAGGAGCGAGGCCCACTTCCGGGCCTTCTGACGGTTGATTATTTCACAACTAGCCCAGGGGGAATCCTCGCTCCAATCGCGAGAGTATCAAATGTTTCGCGCAAGACGCGCGTGCGCCACCAGGCGACACAACAGCACACCAGCTAGTGTCGACGCATGGACAATGACACGGTGACATCGTTTGTTGAAGACGCCATCACAGAACTCGAAAAGCGTAACGCCCGTGACGTCGTTGAATACCTGCGTATGATGCTCGAGTGCGACGGCCCCGACGTTGACGGCGCAGTCTCGTCGCTCGTCGCATATGGCGCGGTCACGGTCGCCTGGATTGAACGGCTCGCAGCGATCAACGAAAAAACGGCGGGACTCTTCGACGAAGAACTAGCAGAACTGCGCGAAGGGCTCTCAGGCGCCTAGGCTCACTTCACGCCAAAGCGGAGCGCCCGAAACGCAAACAAACCCCGGGCTTCCAACGGAAGCCCGGGGTGGGGATTGTGGAGATGGGGGGAATCGAAACGGAGGCCCCTAATCGCACCGAAAAATAGGCGCGCAGATCGGTATGCACCACTACAGCGCCACAAGATTTAGCGGAATATGCGGCCCCAGCCGCCGGGCTTGGGGGCGGGCTGCTGAGGTGCGCCGGGCCAGTGGATAGGAGCGGGCGGAGCTGCGGGCACAGGCTGGGACTGCGCAGCCTTCACAGCGGCGCGCGTGTGAGCCACGAATCGCATGAGTCCGTCAACGGCTTTGCGCTCGAAGTGGAGAGTCAGTAGGGCGGTGCGCGTCTCGATCATGAGCCACTTATCGCCACCACTTTTCTTCTTTGCTGCCAGCGCGAAGATCCCGAGCGCGACGAGGCGCGTCGCGGTGACGCGAGCCTGTGCGGCTTCGCCGTCCTCAACTTCGACACTGATGACGTCGGTCAGCGGGATTCGCTGGATTGGCTCTCCCCGCCGCTTCGAGTCGTATAGAAGCTCAGTATCGGTGCAGATGATCTCAGCGGGATCGGATGAGTAGAGCCGGAAAGCGCCTTTGGGGCGGTGCATAGCTCCTCCTTTGAGTGCAACCTACCTATATGGGCAGTTTACAGCTCGCACGAGGACGTGGAGACTATTCCGGAGAGGCTTCGTCCAAGAGGCGCTGCTCAGCCTCGGCAGCTACATCAGCGCCGCTAACACCGAGCGCCTCGCACATCGCACCGAAGTCGCTCATCGTGCAAACCGTGTCACCCGCGAAGATCTTGTAGCAGCGCGCGCGAGTGATGTCGGCTCGCTCAGCGAGCCGGTCGATAGTGAGGTCCAGACTTTGCAGACGCTCCTTGAGTACAGCTAAGACAGCGCGTTCAAAGGGACTCGATTTAAGAGATCTGCTTCCCATGAGGTAAGCATATCTACTTTTGTAGACCCATGTCACATGAAAACGAGTTGCAAAATCTCTATTTGTAGACTTATATAGTAGTCATTGGTCTACAAATGTAGAAAGGAACCATGAGATGACGGTCGCAGCCGTAATCAAGAGCATGGCCCGTGAGCTGGGCATCTCTCAGACGGAGCTTGCTGCCCGCGCTCGTATGAGCCGCGCGAGCCTGTCCCTCAAGCTCAATGCCCGCCGAGATCTGACCTTGCCGGAAGTTGAGCGCCTCGCGGAAGTCCTCGGCATCACAGTCCGAGACCTCCTCAACCGCGTCGAACGCGCCGAACGCGAACGCGCCGAACGCGAACGCGACCACGCCGAACGCGAACGCGAACGCGTCGAACGCGAACGCGCCGAATGCACCAGTGACCTCAAGTACAAGGAGGTCGAAGATGGGAAATACGCGATAGCGGATAAGCCGACCGGCGTCATTCTCATCAGTGCAGCCCACGGCAGTATCTACGACGAGGATGAGCCGTCATGCGCGACGCCTACATGGTGATCATCTGCATGATTATCGCGGTCGCCGCAATCCCGGTCTTCTTCTGCGTCGGATACCTCCTGTTTGTCTGCGGCGGACGCGCGTTCGAGGCAGCACTCGACTCGCTTGAAGCGCTCGCTGATATGGGCCTCGACGCAGGTGAACGGATCGCCGAAAAGATCGACAAGGCGGTGTCAAGGAAATGACCACAGTCGCCCCGTTCGCACCCGACCGCTGGTACTCAGCCCAGCAGGTCCAGGACACCCTCAGCCTCTCCCGCTCAACCGTCGAGCGCCTCGGAGTCGAAGGCAAAGTCGCCGCAATCAAGATCGGACGCTCAGTCCGCTACAGCGGCGACGATCTCAACCGCCAGTGCCAGAGCCTCGGCTCCGGCCTCACCGAAAAGAAGAGCTCCCAGCGGTAGAAGCGCTGGGAGCAGCAGAACCCCTAGAGAAAGAAGATTCCGTGAACAAGCCTAACACACGCCGCCGCCACCTGCGGCCCTGGCGAACCCTCATCGGAGGCGCGTCACTCGCCGCCGCCCTCACCCTCGGTTTCGCGATGCGGGGCCTCGGCAACCCCGACGGCCTCCCCGAGTGGACCTTCTTCCCGGCCCTCGGCCTCCTCGCGCTCGCGGTCTGTTTGATCCGTGCGGACTGGAAGGCGGGCCGGCTGTGAACGCCTCGATCATCTTCCTCGCTGTTGTCCTCCTCTTCGTCGGATGCGGACTGCTCACCTGGATCGCAGTCCGAGGGGCATCGCGCGCGGCCTCCATCGAGGAGATCGCCGCTCGCATGCAGCGCGCCGCATCGAAGGCCCGCGCGAAGGGGACAACGCTACTCGAGCGTCACGTCGACTTCGACTACTACGACGTCGACGGAGAAGCGCCGCTGCCTCACCTGATCTGCCTGGCGACGCAGGACGTCATTATCGAGGCCGAGCTGAACAATTGCTTCGCGCTCGATACGCCGAAGATCGCGGTCGATCTTGATCGCCAGCAGATTCACGTGACCCTCGAAGTGCTGCGGCTCGATGAGCCGAGCGTGGAGGCGCGGGCCTGATGCCGATGCCTCAGTCACTCCGCCTCGAAGCGTCCGACGACCGCCCCTGCCACGACGAAGCCGCACGGGAGATCGTGCGGCAGGCAAGGAAGCGAGCGCTCGCGTATCCCACCGAGGCTCACGACTCCCAGAACCGCGCCCCGCGCGGGCTCACCTACTACCCCTCAACAAAAAAACACCACAAGGAGACAGACCGATGACCACGAAGAAGATCTGGGCGGCAGGCACTGCCCTCACCCTCGCAGCGCTCGCGCTGCCCTACGGCGCCGCATATGCCGCCGACGAGGCCGCGCCGGCCATGACCGCGCAGGTCACCAAGGCGACCTCATCCTCCAGGCAGACCTCGTCTGAGGTGACCGTCGAGGGCACCTGGTCCGCGCCGAAGCTCGCGGTCGGCCAGCAGTTCACGGTAGCCAGCAAGGACGGCGGCTTCAAGTGGCTGGCCTCGTTCCCGTTCGTCCTCGACGACGGGACCAAGATCGGCGACTGCGCCGCCGACGAGGCGACGCTGACCTGCACAGTCACGGACGTTCCCTCCGCCTACGCGGACAAGACCGACGTGACCGGAAACTTCCATGCCCGCGCGCGTCTTTCGGACGCCGCAGTCGGCACCGAGGACACGCAGATCGTCGTCAACGGCAAAGTCACTCGCACGCTCGTCTGGGGCGACCGTGACGGCTCGGGCACCTGCTCGAACGATTGCGCGTCGCCCGCGCACTTCGAGTACGCGGCACCAGAGACGATCAAATTCGGGTGGACCAATGCCGACAAGTCGATCAGCTGGGGCATCAAGTGGGCCGTCGAGGCAGGCAAGACCTACACGCTGACGGACGAGACGAACGCTCTCCCGAAGGCCGTGAAGTGCACGTCGGGCCCGACCTGGGATCCGGCGACTACGACCTGGACTGACGGGTCTCTCGACGAGTCCGCGCACGTGCTGACGTTCACGCCGCCCGCCGGCTCGCTGGTCTGCGTCGTCTATCCTGCGGCGACCCCTCACGTCGAGGGTCAGGACGCCTACACCAACCGAGCGACGATCAACGGCCAGAGCCTTGAGGCAACCGCGACGATCAAGGCCTCGGGCGGTACAGACGGCGACGGCAAGACCAAGCCTCAGCCCGCACCGGTCCCCACGCCTGACCCGAGTATGCCGACGCCTGCGCCTGTTCCCTCTCCTCTCCCGAAGCCGTCACCGAAGCCGACCCCGGCCCCGGTTCCGGTTCCGACTCCCTCGGATGAGCCGCAGTCCGCTCCGACCCCCACGCCTGAGCCGACCCCGGACACCGTGAAGCCCGCGCCCGCGCCGACGACCGCCCCTGACCCGCAGGAGCGCCTCGCCAAGACCGGCGCGACCGCTGACGGGATCTTCATCGCTGTCGGGATCATCGCTTTCGGGATCGGCGTCGGCCTCATCATCCTCCGCCTGCTTGAAGGTCGTAAGCACGAAGAGGAGACCGCCCGATGAACGCAAAGCACCTCACAAACCCGGTGACACTCACCCTCGAGCTCGACGACATCGGGTGGCTGCGCAACTTCCTCAAGGAGGAAAGCCTTCACGCTGAGATCGACCACGAGGAAGTCGAGAGACTCCACACCGACGTGGCGATCCGCACCGCAAAGGCAGTGCTCAGCAAGGAGCACGACAGGATGACGGAGATCATCGAAGCCCTGGACGAGGCCCTGGTCGCAAACGACGCGCGCGAAGCCATAGCAAAGCGGCTCGCCGCGACGGTGCCCGTCATGCAGGACATCGCTAGCACTCACCCACCACTAAGTAAGGAGAAGGAACTGTGAGGTTCGAGAACAAGATCACCGTCAAGCTGAACGAGACCGACGCGGCGATTGCATCAGTACTGCTCGCCGAAACTGCCGTCCGCCTAGCGCTCGACGCGCTGCTCGCAGACAAGACCGCAGAGATTGGCGGAACCACCAACAAAGACTCTCGCGCGCTCGCAGACGCTTACATCAATGTCGGGCAGGCCCTGTCATTCGCGATCATGGACGCGAAGAAGAACCGAGGGGTGGAAAGCACAATGACGCTCGTCAGGAGCAGCGCACTCGCGGGAGCAGCTGCCGCTGCGGCGGATGAAGTCGGTACCGCGACGGTGGAGGGAAAGTGATGAGTCGGTACATCGCGGTCTATTTCGACACCGCTCAGGTGCAGGCTCTGCGAGACGACGCACAGGAGACGGTTCTCGCCGCTGATGAGGATCTTGAGGTCACGAAGCAGATCAACGACCTCAACGCCCGCCGTCTCGCTCGCGAAGCGATCGACAAGAAGCGCGACCTGTACCTCGAGATCGTCGGAAAGCTCCAGGAAGCATCCGAGCGCCTCAACGTCGGTGAGGGCGACTACATCGATGAATGAGCACACTCCCCGATGAGCGCGGCCAACGGGGAGGCCACCCGCAACCAAGAAAAGACAGGCGGGATCGGCTAACGCCCGCGCAGCCCGACCAGCAGACCCCCGGGTGCGAGTCCCGGGCGGGCACGAAGCCCGCACCAGCGAGTGCAGGGCAAGAACCCCTAGAGAAGGACCATCAATGACCACCATCAACGAGATCAAGGACAGGCTGAACGCCGTGGCGTTCGCTGGGCGCAGCTACGCAGGCGCAGATCGCGCCGCGATCGCGAAGGCCTACACAGACGCTGTCGCTGCCTTCGATCAGAATTCCGCCGTCGATATGGCTTACCTCCTCGACCGTATCGAGGAGCTGCAGAAAGCGATCATCGCCGCTGCGGCCGAGCTCGCCGCAGCCGCCGTCTCCGTCGCAGACCGCTACGCCGGCAACGACGCCGAGACACTCGAGATCCGCCTCATGATCGGCGACCCCATCGACAAGCTCGTCAACATCGCGCAGGGCGCCGCGATCACCACCGAGGAGGCTGGAGAATGAGAACTGCAGGACTCCTGAGCATCGAATGGGAGATCACTGACCAGCATCTACCCATGCCGCACCTCGTCGCAACGGCCTGCGCAGCGTTCGTCGAGGAAGTAGAGCGCCGCGGCCTCGTCATCCGCTCCGGCCCCACCCCAACAGTCCTGCACGGTCTCAGGCTCGTCCAGGTCACGGGCAAAGTCGGCAAGCCTGCCGACGCCGCCGAGGAGCCGTGCCCGCCGCACACACTGCGACGCTGCCCCGCGTGCGGGGTCCACATCTACGACCTGACCGATGTCGAGGGAGACGACAAGTGATCGAGATCAAGCCCGTGCGCACCGTCCACGCCTACCGCCGCTGCCCCGTCTGCCGCACACAGCTCGCGCCGAAAGGCGCGAACGTCCGCGTCACAATCGACGCCGAAAACGAGGCTACCGCAGTTGAAGCATTCACCCACAAAGCCTGCGCAAAAACCGTCATCGACTTCACCCGCGAGCGCGGCTACACGCCGGCTGAGCTCGTGGAGGTAGGCGTCTGGGCTGAGGAGCAGAGATGAGGCTCCCGATCAGGATCCAGCGTCGCCGCGCTCGCGGGTGGAAGATGCCGGCACACACGAAATATGTAGGGCGAGGAAGCCTGTACGGCAATCCGTTCAGGGTTGCACGGTCGGCGCGTGAGCTTGAAGAGGGCGGGGAGCTTGTTGTCGTGTCTGCGGCGGAGGCTGTCGCGCGTTATCGCGAGTGGATCGAACGGTCGCGAGAGGGCAGGTTCGTAGCGTCGTGCGCCGCCCGGAATCTGTGGGGCTTGGATCTGGCTTGCTGGTGCAAGCTCGATCAGCCTTGCCATGCAGATGTGCTCTTGGAGCTCGCGAACCCGCGCGGTGAGGCTGAGTTCGAGAATCGGTATTACAGGATGTGGGACCGAGACGAGGCCGCAGAATGACGGCTATCGGGAGTCTCTTTACTGGCTATGGCGGGCTGGATATGGCTGTTCGCATGGCGCTTGATCCGGATGCGCGCGTCGCTTGGACGAGCGACGTCGAGCCGGGGCCGTGCCGTCTAGCTGAGGTGCGCTGGCCGGGTGTTCCGAATCTCGGGGACATCACGCAGATCGATTGGTCGACAGTGGAGCCGGTCGACATTATCTGCGGCGGCTCGCCGTGTCAGGATCTGAGCCTCGCTGGCCGTCGCGCGGGCATGGCCACGGGCACGCGCTCGGGCCTCTGGGAATCGATGTTCAATGCGATCAAGACGCTAAGGCCGCGTCTAGTCGTGTGGGAAAACGTGCGAGGAGCGTTGACGAGTGGAGCCTACAGTCTGGTGGAATCCGAGCAGGGATTGCTGGGAGACGGAGCAGATGGACCTGATCTCAGGGCGGCAGGCCGTGTGGTCGGCGATCTGGCCGGCATCGGGTATGACGCGCAATGGTGTACTATCCGCGCTTCCGACGTCGGCGCCCCTCACCAGCGAGAGCGTCTGTTCGTTACTGGCCACCCCGCAGGCGAACCTTGGCAGCTGCGGGGGCTCGCAGCCGCCGGAGAAGCGCCGGGAGGGCGGACACTCAGTGAGTCTTGCGGACCAGATCGAGCACCTGGTGCCTTGATACCGACGCCGACTGCGTCGGACCACAAGGCAGGTCGTCACCAGGAGGGGACGGGAATGAGCCTGTCTCAGGCGGTGCAGATGCTGCCGACTCCGCAGGCGACGAACGCGACGGCCTCCTCGACCGGCTACGGGGCGAATCTCCACGAGGTAGCTCGCGAGCTGCTGCCGACTCCGTCTGCATCTGACGCGATTATGGGCCTTCCTCGAACAAGCGGACGCCCGCCGGAGAAAGCGACGAAGCTCGCGACGCGGATCGAGTACACCGATTTTGGCATGTACGCGCCCGCGATCGCGCGCTGGGAGCAGGTGCTCGGTCGCCCGGCTCCGGCTCCGACTGTCCCGCCGACGCGCGGGGGGGGGCGAGCACGCCTCTCAACGAAGTTCGTCGAATGGCTCATGGGATTGCCAGACGGTCACGTGACCGGCGCGGATCTCGGGCTGACGCGCGAGCAGCAGCTCCGACTCCTCGGGAACGGCGTCGTCCCGCAGCAAGGCGCCGCCGCTATCTACCAGCTCACCAGGATCGCCATTAAGGAGGCAGCATGAGCAACTTAGATCCGCTGAAGGATCTCGCCGGTGTCCAGGACTTTCAGGAGCGCGCGATCGTTCGCGCAGTTCGCCTGACTCGCGATAACGCTGACGAGATCGCACTTCGCGCCAGGATGCGCGTGAGCTTCACGCCCGAGGGGAAAGTGATGCTGTGCGGGCACAACTTCGTGATCTGGGCGCTGGAGGGTGACGTGATCTTCGCTAGGCCCGGAAGCATGAGGCTCTCGGTCAGGACTGAGGAGGACTTCCTCGCGTGGTACACGCAGCCGGGCGAGGAACTGACGGAGGAGGACCTGGGATGAGCGCGCAGCAGGTGTGGAAATCGCGAGTCTTGCCGCTGACACGCAGCAAGCTCATTACCGCTAACGACAAGATGCACTGGGCCGCGCGCTCGCGGCTCACGAAGCAGCTCCGCCAGTGGGGCTACTTGCTGGGGCGAGAGGGCGCGGGCGTCGCACGCCTCGGGCTGCAGCACGCTCGGGTCGAGATGGAGTTCGCATATCCGGATCGTCGTCGGCGTGACCGCAGCAATCTCGCGCCGACGGTAAAGGCACTCATGGATGGACTGATCGACGCCGGGCTCCTGCCTGACGACTCGGATCGGTTCCTCGACGGCCCGCACACGGTGATCACAGATCACCTAGCGGGGAAGCACTTGAACATCCCGATGTATGAGGTCTGCGTCCGCGTGTATGTGGACACTGAGAAGAAAGAGAGCAAGTAATGGCCGGAGACACCACGATCACCGTGATCGGTAACCTGACCGCTGACCCCGAACTGCGCTGGACGCAGTCCGGCGCCGCCGTCGCCGATTTCACAGTGGCCTCCACCCCCCGAACCTACGACCGTAACGCTGGTGAGTGGCGCGACGGCGACACCCTCTTCATGCGCTGCTCCGTGTGGCGCGAGACCGCTGAGAACGTCGCCGAGTCGCTGCGTAAGGGCATGCGCGTCATCGTTCAGGGTCGCCTCACCCAGCGCTCGTACGACACCCAGCAGGGTGAACGTCGCACGGTCGTTGAGCTGCAGGTCGACGAGGTCGGCCCCTCCCTGCGTCGCGCCCGCGCGCAGGTCACCCGTGTTCAGGCCCAGGCCGCGAGCGCGCCGTCCCCGAGCGCGTCGGCCTCTGGCGGTGCGGCTGGGTGGCGGCAGGAGGCTCCGCAGCATGACCCGTGGGGGGAGCCTGGCGGGTCGGCGTTCGGGTCGGAGCCGCCGTTCTGATGGAGCGGTACTGCCCGGACTGCGGTGAGGTTCTCGCTGCAGGGCATGCGCGTTGCAGGCCGTGCTACCGCAGGTTTGAGGCTGAGTATCAGCGGAAAACCGAGAGGGACTGGATGCGGCGCAACTTTCCGGAGTTTCGGCCCCGGGATCTGTTCCCGGAGGACGGCTGGGAACCGGCGGAGATCAAGAGAACAAGTATGAAGGAGGGCGAGTAATGGCCTGGGTCAGAGTGGGCGATGAGGCGCTGAGCCACCCGAAGCTCATGTCGCTGTACGACGTGGAGGGTGCTGAGGACATCTCGATCGTCGAGATGTTCGGCTTCCTTATGGCGCTGGCTACCTACTCGGCCAAGCATCTGACAGATGGGATTATCGAGAGGGGCGCGGCGTTTCGCGACGGCGATCGTTCGCGGAGTGCGCACCTGATTGATGTTGCGGTCGGCGCGGGCCTGCTCGCGTGGGTTGAGGTGGAGGGCAAGCGGAAGCTGAGGCTCTTTACGGACGAGGAGTTTATTCACGTCCAGCCCCGTGAGGAGGTTATGCGTCGCCGCGCGAGGTCGCGGGAGAACCGTGACCCGAATAAGAAAGCTGCGGTGATCTTCCGCGACGGCGACCAGTGCCGTTATTGCGGGAAGATTGTGCGCTGGACCGGCCCGACCGGTTACAACCTTGGCACGCTCGATCATGTTGACCCGGACTCGCTGGGGGACGCCTCGGTCGATGGTCTCGTGGTCGCCTGTCATGAGTGCAATTCCTCGCGCGGTCACGCGCGGGAAGCGTTCGACGCGGCCTCGCCGCTGCGTCCCGTCCCGACCACGCCCTATTACGGAGTGTGGTCGGCAGAATTCCTCACCAGGTACGGATATGAAGCCGCGCCGTCCGTGGATCCGGGCACGCCCGTTGACCCCGCCTCAGAGCCGCCCGCGAAGGGCGCGCTCCCGGGCCGAGGGTCCGGAACGCCTGTTGACCCCGGGCGCGGCTCCAGCGGCCCCGCTGAGGCCGCTGTGCGTGACCCCGGCGCGTCTGAGCGACGCGCGTCCGAGGGTCCGCGTATTCGACCTAGTTCGGACTCAAGTCCGAACCCTGGTCCGACGTTGAAGGGTATCAAGGTGAATACTCTCGGGTCGGGTAGGGACGGGACGGGACAGGCAGGCCAGGGAAGGGCAGGCACGGGCCAGGCAGGGAAGGGCCAGGCCGGGCACCCGCGCACACCTCAGCAGCAAACCAACAAGCGGAACCGTAGAAGGAGAAGAAGATGAACAGTGAGGAAGAAGAGCTGAGGGGCAAAGTAGAAGATGCCCTCTCAGCGCTAGTGCAGGCAGGGCATGGAGATCAGGCGGTGACCGGGGCCTGGGTGGTCTGTGCTGAGGTCATGGTCCCCGGTAAAGAAGAAGTAACCGTCTTTATGCACGATGGAGGCGGCTCGATGCTCGCGCGTCGCGGACTCATCGAGTCTGTACGCGATCAGCTCGCCTCATGGGTGGAGGGATACGATGACTGACCATGACGACCGCAGGGTTTGCCCGGTCACGGGTGAGCCTCTCCTCGATGGAGAGTTCCTGTCTCGCGGCGGCGCTGCCCGCGTCCGTGTGGCGACCGCATCGATGCCCGGCCTCATGAGCGACCTCGCTTATGCTGCGTCGCACGGCGTGCGCACGGGTGAGCAGGTCGGCGGCGCTGGTGTCCCGTCGTCGCGGGCTCCGCTCAACCTCGCACTCATGATCGAGGTCGATGAGATGTGCGATTCGATCCTGACGTGGGCGACGTTGCTTCTGTCGCACGTGATGGGGCCGGCCTACTGGGTGAAGCAAGGCAACTGGTGGCACGTTGCGGACGTATTCAAGACTCATGAGGACAAGCTGCGCAGGTGGCCGGAAGCGGCGCAATGCGCGGATGAGGTCTTGTACTCGGTGGCCCGCCTTGAGCGCCTCGCATCCCCTGGCCGGCAGCGTCTCGTGTTCGTCGGAGAGTGCAGCGCCTGCGGGGCAGACCTCTTGGTCCGCGACCCAGATGAGGAGGCGACGACCTGCCGGGAGTGCGGAGCGGTCGAGCAGATCGCCGCTGCCTGGGACCGACTCCTCACGAAGGCACGGGAGTCTCTGCTGCCTCGCACTCGAGCGACTCGCGTCGCTGAGATCCTGGCAGGTGTGCAGGTCAAGGACTCGACAGTGCGCAAGTGGCAGCAGAGAGGGAGGGTGGCCCCGGCGTCGAGGGAGGGGGGCATCCGTCTATACAGGGTGGGGGATATAGAAGCTCTCGCTCTCCAGCACTTGACCCGCTCGTAGCGCGTGTCGCTTGCGCGTGAGGGTGTCACGGTGTATTTTGCTAACGTGGCCCCGCGCGTAAGCGATGGGGCTTCTGCCTTATACGGCATCCGCGCACATGCGTTGACCCCCGCTCTTCTCGGCCCCGATGGAGCGGGGGTCTCCGCATACCTGGGAGGTGGTCGAACGTGGCGACCTCACGCACAGGAACTGCGCAGTACAAGCACTGGCGCAAGCGAGTGCTGATCGCAGCTCGCGACGCCGGCATCGCGCAGTGCCCACACTGCGGCGTGCGCCTCGACTACACGCGCGGGCTGCAGCCGAACTCCGCCGAGCCGGATCACATCCTGCCGGTCCGTTGGGGCGGAAAGAATACACTCGAGAACGGTCGAGTCCTTTGTCGCAGATGCAATCAATCTCGCGGAGACGGGACGCGCCCGAAGGTGAAACCGCGCAGAGCGGCCTCCGTCGACGTAGACTGGTGACAGATTCAGTCGGCGGATACGGGGGTTTACCCCTCCCCCCGCCTACCAGTAGCCCCCGATACGCATAGCGCCATACCCCCCCGTTATTTCAGGGGGTGTCGCGAAAAAACAGCGGTCGGGGGTGTTCGTTTAGGGTCGCCGCGTGTGGGGCGTTTATGGGGCATGTGGGATAGACGGTAGGCGTTTTCGGCGGTTTCGCCCGGGAGTGAGGGGTGGGAATTGGCTGAGAAGAAGGCGAAGGTGGCGAGCGCTCGCGGGCGTAAGACGTCAGCGAAGAAGGCCGCGGCGAAGAAGGCGCCGGAGGTTCCTGCGTTCGATGCGCAAGAGCATCGCAGCAAGCTGCTCGCTGCGACGTTGCAGTCGATTGAGTATGCGGAGTTTGACAAGCGTGCGCCCTTGATTCGTGAGGCGCGGGCGTTGATTTCTGAGCTGGCCGGCCCGGCTGTTGTAGTCGAGTCGAAGGAGGAGGGAGACAACGTTGTCAACTTCCAGGACCAGCTCGCACGGCGACGGTCAAACGCCTCGGGTGCGGGTCGCCGCTAAGCGCCGCGCAAAGACTTTCGGGGACATCGCCGGCGAGTTCGCCGCGAACTTTGGGCTGACCCCTGACCCCTGGCAGAATCTCGTCCTCGAGGACTGGCTCGCTGCGTCCACAAAGGACGAGTGGAAGCACATGACATGCGGCCTATCCGTTCCGCGCCAGAACGGGAAGAACGCGCTTCTGGAGATCCGGGAGCTTTTCGGCATGGTGCTCCTCGGCGAGAAGATCCTTCACTCCGCGCACGAGGTCAAAACGGCGCAGGCGCACTACCGGCGCTTCAAGCATTTCTTCGGGAACAAGGCGAACGACGAGTCGGCAGACTTCCCCGAGCTAAACCGCCTCGTCACGAACGTCCGCAACGTCAACGGTCAGGAATCGATCACGCTCTCAAACGGCGCAGAGCTGCGAGTCATCGCGCGCTCGAAGTCATCGGGCCGTGGCTTTACAGCCGACGTGATCGTTTTCGACGAGGCGCAGGAGCTGACGGAGGACGCTATCGAGGCCATGCTCTCGACGGGCTCGGCTGGCGACCTCGGTAACTCACAGATCCTCTACACAGGCACGCCGCCCGGACCGAACGCCTCGGGCGCTGTGTTCACACGCCAGCGCACGCAGGGACTCTCGGAGCATCCCGGCCCGATGTGCTGGCACGAGTGGTCCGCAGACCCGGACGGGCCTGTCAACCTCGACGACAAGGGCGTGTGGATCGCAACGAACCCCGCGATCACGGCGGGACGCATGAAGATCGCGTTCGTGGAAAACGAGCGTCGAACGCTCAACGAAGAAGGCTTCAAGCGAGAGCGCCTCGGCATGTGGCCGGCGAACGCGGGAGCCTCGCGCGCGATCGACACCGCGACATGGGACGCGACGGTCGCAGACGCGCCAGAGGACGGCATCCGCTCATTCGGAGTCTCGTTCAGCGCCGACGGTAAGCGAATGGCCCTTGCGGGTGCGATGAAGGAAGGCACGGGGGCATCCGCTCGCTTCCACGTGAACGCAATCGACACCTACACAGGGTCTACCGCTGCGGGCGTTTCAGCGCTCGCGGAATGGCTTGCCGAGCGCGTCGACAGGACGGCGCAGATCAATCTTCTCGGCGGCGCTGGCGCAGCGGCTTTGTCGGACGCGCTGGACATGCGAGGCGTACCAAAACGGCTCGTCCACATCATGACGACGGGTGAATACTTCGAGGCCTGCGGGCTGCTCTTTGAGGGCCTTCGAGCTGGCCAAGTCACGCACCCTGCAGGCGAGCCGGAGGACGCGCTCAACGCCTCGGTGGCTGTCGTGGACCGGCAGATCAGGCGCCGCGACGGCGCTTACGGGTGGTCGGCATCGACCCCAGACGGAGACGAGACACCGCTAGAGGCCGTGTCGGCGGCATTGCACGCGGCCAAGACCACGAGACGTAGGCCCAAAGGGAAAACTGGGAGGAGGGCGATCGTCCTATGAGTCTGACGAGGATCCCGGCGCTGCCGGGGCTGACAGAGACCGAGAAGAGCCAGCTGCGCCTCATGCAGGACAGGATCACGGCAAAGCAGACGAAGAACGCGCTGCTCGACGTGTACTACGAGGGGCATCGCGCCTTCCAGGATCTCGGCATCTCGATCCCGCCGCAGATGCAGCGCACGCGCGCCGCTCTCGGCTGGCCGCAAAAGGCCGTGCAAGCCCTCGCCAGGAAGCATGTTTTCGAGGGATACACCGTCGGCGGTCTGACCGACACCTACGACCTGGCCGGGCTCCTGGCCCGCAATGAATTTGAGACGGAGCTCGCGCAGGCGATCACTAGCGCGTACAAGCACTCGGTGTCATTCCTGACTGTCGCAGCTGGTGACGTGACGCGCGGCGAGCCGCCCGTCATGATCCAGGCACGCGACGCGAAGTGGACAACGGCCCTGTGGGATCAGCGCACGCGCACACTGGAGGCCGCGCTCGCCCTGGAAGCCTCGACCGCTGAGGGCACCGAGCAGTACGAGAACACCATCACGGGCGCCACGATGTACACGCGCTCGTACATCATTCACTTCTCCCGCCAGCAAGGCTCCGCAGCCTGGCACATGGAACGCATGGAGAACCCGACGGGCCGCGTCCTCGTCGAACCGCTGGTCTATGACCCACAGCTAGGACGACCGTTCGGACGCTCGCGGATCACGACAGAGGTCCGGTACCTGACGGACGCAGCGGTGCGCACGCTGATGCGAGCCGAGACGGGCGCTGAATTCTTCTCCAGCCCGCAGCGATACGTCCTCGGCGCGTCCGAGGACGCGTTCACGGGCATGGAACGGTGGTCGGCGATCACGGGCCGTCTCCTCGCGCTGACGGTCAACGAGGAAGGCTCAACGCCGACGGTCGGACAGTTCACGCAGCTGTCGATGGAGCCACATCTCGCGATGTATCGCCAGCTCGCGCAGAATTTCTGCGCCGCGACGAACCTCCCGATGAGCACCGTCGGAATCTTCGGCGACAACCCGGCCTCGGCGGAGGCCATGCAGGCCGCTGAGTACCAGCTCTCCGACGAGGCCGACTACCAGTGGCGCATCTTCACGCCCGCGCTGCGCCGCCTCCTCCAGGACGTCCTCATGATCCGCGACCGACTCACGGAACCACCCGAGGAATCGTGGGACATGGCGATCAACTACACGCCGACCCGCTACGTGAGCCCGCAGGCCAGCGCTGACGTGATCTCGAAGATCGCATCCGCGCTGCCAGACGTTGCGACAACGACAGTCGGCCTGCGACGCGCAGGCTTCACGCAGGCCGAGATCGAGCAGGTCCGAGCGGAGAACGCGCCAGGCAAGGCCGCATCGCTCCTCGAACGCCTCGCAGGTGCCGGCACCCTCGAAGCGCCCGACGCTCCCGAACAGCAGCCGCAGGAAGCGGGGGGGGGGACTGAGGATCCCGTCGCGCTGAAAGCCAAGTTCGACGCGCTCGGCGTCGCAATCCGCGCAGGCATCGAGCCGCAAGACGCGGCGCTGAGGCTCGGCCTCGACGGCCTGCGCTTTACCGGCGCTGTCCCCGTATCCCTACGCATGCCCGAAGCAGACGCAGACAAGCTCGAAGCAAAGTAACGGGAAGAGGCGAACCGCGTGTCAAGAACAAGGAAAGAGATCACGCGATTCGCCAAAGCCCAGAAGCAATGCGCACGCCTCGCGAAACGCGACCTTGAACGCTTCTGGAAAACGCTCGACACGACCGACGTCGTCGCATGCCGCGAAGCGCTAGAGGACTTCCTCCCCCAGCTCGTGCAGGCATACGGCAACATCGGCGGGCAACTCGCCGTCGAGTGGTACGACCGCCTGCGACGCGCTGCCGGCGCTCGCGGCGACTATACGCCGAAGCCTGCGCCGTTGCCTCGTATCGAGGCGGTGCATGCCAGGATCCGCAGCGCACTGAACCCACTGGCCCGCGACGGAGACGCTGAGGCCTCGCTGGAGGCGCTGTCTGAATCGACAGAAAGCTGGGTGAAAAACTCAGCGAGGCAGACGGTCTCAGACGCCGCGGCGAAGGACCCCGCGAAGGTTCGCTTCGCCCGCGTCCCGACCGGAGCGGTCACCTGCTCGTTCTGCATGATGCTCGCCTCGCGCGGATGGATCTATGCCTCGGAAAAGTCCGCTGGCGCTTTCGACCGGTACCACGCGCACTGCGACTGTCAGGTCGTGCCCTCATGGGCAAGCAAGCCGGCAGGAATCGCGGGCTATGACCCGGAAGCCATCAAGGAGCGCTACGAGAACGGCGAGTTCGAGGAGGACACGCGCAAGCGATCCGGCGGTCGAAAAAAGCCGACAGAAGAAGCATCTGACGGCAGTTGAGTTTCCCCTACGCGAGGGGCAAGTCGCGGAACCCTGAGCGCCGACGGGCGCCGCACAAGTACGGACAAACAGGAGACACCATGCACACCACCGACACCAACGCCGACACCGCCGAGGCAACCGCAGCGGCGGCGACCGACACCCAGGCCACGAGCGACCGTCACGCCTTCACGCCGATTACGACGCAGGAGGATCTGGACAAGGTCATCGGCGCGCGCCTGGCTCGCGAGCGCGACAAGTACGCCGACTACGACGACCTCAAGGCAGCAGCGAGCAAGCTCGCCGAAGCCGAGGCGCGACTCTCTCAGATCGACGCACAGACTGCGCTCGACAAGATCCGCAACGACGTCGCGAAGGAAGCCGGAGTCCCCGCCGACCTGCTGCGCGGCGCGACCAAGGACGAACTGACCGCGCACGCATCCGCGCTCGCGGAGGCGTTGAAGGCACGTCCTTCGGTGCCTGTGATCCCGACGCAGGGGGCGACCCCGAGTGTCTCCGACGCTGATTCGGCTCGGCGCGCTTTCGCGCAGGAGCTGTTCGGCTCGAAATAATCTCTCATTTCTCGGAAGGAGCCAACTGTGGCTATTTTCAACACCACCAACACGTCCGTGCTGCTGCCTCGCGAGATCGCGGACGGCATGGTCAAGAAGTCCCAGTCCCTGTCTACCGTCGCGCTGCTCTCGCAGCAGAAGCCGATGCGCTTCGGCAAGCAGGACATCATCGTGTTCGACAACCTGCCGAAGGCGGAATTCGTCGAAGAGGGTGCCGACAAGGCATCGACCACGGGCGCGTTCTCGTCCGTGTCTGTCGCGCCCCACAAGGCGCAGGTCACCATGCGCTTCAACCAGGAGGTCATGTGGGCTGATGAGGATTACCAGCTCGGAGTCCTCGACGAGCTCGCGCAGGCCGGCGCTGAGGCACTGTCTCGCGCCCTCGACCTTGGCCTCTACCACGCGATCAACCCGCTGACGGGCACGAAGGTCGCGTCGTGGACGAACTACGCTGCGGCGTCGACGAAGGTCGTCGAGATGAAGGGCAAGACCGCTGAGGCGGACGCAGCCTTCCGCGCCGCTGTCGGCCAGGTCGTGAACGGACTGAACCCGGCGATGGTCACGGGCGCCGCGTTCGACCCGAAGTTCTCCTGGGCGCTGTCCGAGCTTCGTCGCAAGGACGGCGCGGGCGACACCTCCGACCAGCGTTACCCGCAGCTGGGCTTCGGCACGAACGTCTCCGAGTTCCTCGGCGTTCCCGTCGCTCAGGGCAACACGGTTTCCGCGACCCCCGAGGCGACCGACACCAAGGTCCGCGCGATCGTCGGCGACTTCACGAACGGCGTCCGCTGGGGCATCCAGCGCCAGCTGCCCGTCGAGCTGATCCAGTTCGGCGACCCGGACGGACAGGGCGACCTCAAGCGCAAGAACCAGGTGGCTCTGCGCCTTGAGACCGTGTACGCCTGGTACGTGTTCACCGACCGCTTCGCGCTCGTCAAGGAAGCAGCGGCCTGAGATGGAACCGTGGGCGACACCAGGAGACCTGGAGGCCCGCTGGCGACCGCTGACAGACGCTGAACGCGCTCGCGTGAGCATGCTCATCGAGGACGCGCAAAGCCTAGTGATGGACGAGTGCCCGAACTGGCAGACCACCAGCTCGGGCACTCGCATCCGGGTCATCTGCGCGATCGTCAAACGTGCGATGACAGCGCCGTTCGCTGATGAAGGTCTCACGGGGATCTCAGCAGCAACGGAAACCACCGGCCCATTCTCGCAGCAGCTCACGTTCGCGAACCCGTCCGGCGACCTCTACCTCACCAAGGCCGAGCGCCGAGCGTTCGGCGCAGGCCGTGGCCGCGCACTCGAGATCGACCTCCTCGCATCACGGGAGGAATCCTGATGATGCAGAAGTGGAGAACCCCGGTACAGGTAGAAGGCCGCACGCGACGCGACGCGGACGGCTACCTCGTGCAGGACAGTACAGAGCGGCTCATCCCCGGGTGCCTCATCGCACCCGGCGCGTTCACGGTCCCGGGACTCCTGGAGTCACCGACGTCGGAACAGTCAGACGACCAGGCCACGCTATACGCCCCGCCGGACGCGCAGTTCAAGGTCGGCGACACAATCGTCGTCCCGCGAGCTCACCCGCTCGGCGGGAAATGGCAGGTCGAGTCAAACCCTTCGCCCTGGCCGCGCGGCGTGGCCGTGACCATCAAGCGGAGGTGACGACATGGGCGGCTTCAAGCGCGACACGCAAGCGATCGACGCTTTCCTGCGCAGCGGAGCCCTCGCGCCAGCACTCCTCAAGGAAGCTGAGCAGCTCAGAGCTGCCGCAGCCGCAGCCGCACCTCGCGGCTCATCGGACAAAGGCGGGCACCTCGCAGACTCCTACAAAGCCGAAACAACGAAAGCCCCGTTCTACCAAGGCGGGCCTATTCGAGACATCGGCAGAGTCTACAACGACGCACGCCACGCGCTCGCGGTGGAATTCGGCCACCGAAGCAAAGCCGGGAACCCAGTACCGGGCGCGCACACACTCGGCAAGCTGATCGGCTCGAAGTCTAAGAGGAAGCGACGCTCATGACATACACCGACGCAGTCCAGGTCATCCGCGATGCAATCACCGCGGCGACCGGCATCCCAACCGCACGAGTCCTGCAACCCGGCTTCACCGACGGGCCGCTCCCACTCGCACACGTCTCGCTCATACAAACCCAGCCGGGGGACTACGACCGAGACGACACGATCTCCATCTCCATCTACGCAAAGACACCGGCCTCTCCCGCCGACGTCGGCGCATCCGCGCTCGCGGACCAGATCGAGGGTGCGCTCAGCGTCCGTCCGGTCGCTGGCTCTCGCGGCTGGGTAGATGCGGTGGAGGTCGACTCAACCCTGGGCGTGCAGCCTTATTTTGAGGCTGTCGAGGTCGTCCATATGACGGCCACGGTCACGCACAGGCCCATCTCAGAATGACATCAACTGACATGAAGGGAAGGCTCGCATGACCACCATCGAAGCCCTCAAGAAGAAGCACAATCGCACGACCAACGTCCGTAAGGGCCTGAACGCGCTCGCGTTCCTGGCACCTATGACGGCGACTGTCCCGGAGGCGATCACCGACGCGGGCGGCGCCCTCAAGGAGATCCCGACGGACTTCCTCCCGCTGGGTCTCATCACGACCGACGGCATTACCAACTCCGCCGACGCAAACACGGAGGACGTGGAAGCGCTCGGCTATGCCGAGGCTGTCCGCACCGACCTCACCAAGGCGCCTAAGACCGTGAAGTTCACGGTCCTTGAGCCGATCCGCAAGACCATTCAGCAGCTGGTCTACGGCATCGATCTCTCGCAGACCAAGGCGTCCAAGACCACGGGTGAGATCGTTTTCGACGAGGCCGCGACCCCGGCTCTCGCTGAGTACCGTCTACTGATGGTCATGGCAGACGGACCCGCCGCCGACGAGTGGATCGTCGGTCGCTGCTACCCGCGTGTGAAGCTCTCGTCCCTGCCGGACGAGAAGTGGGCGGCCAGCGACGCGATCCAGTTCGATCTGGAGTTCGCTGCGTTCATGGATGAGACGGCAGGTACGTCCTGCCGTCACTACATCGGCGGCAGCGCCGCGATCCGTCATCGCGACGCGATCGGCTTCGAGCAGGCCAACTGAGCGTCTCGATCTCGGGCGGGCCGGAGTTGATCTCCCTCCGGCCCGCCCGTCACACCTCACCTAATGGAGATCGCCTCACGGATAGGACCGCACATGAAGTTCACGAAGGAAGTCAAGGCCGACGACGGCAACACGATCAAGCTGCAGCGCGAGACCGACTCTGCGGTCGAGCAGACGCAGCTCCTCTCGCAGGGCTGGGAGGTCATCGACGACTCGAAGGACAGCGGCGAGAAGCCGACGCTGCCCGCGCCTCCCATCTTCAACAAGTAATAAACCGCCAGACAAATAACTAGGAGATCACACATGTCTGACAAGGCTCAGCCCACGTTCACGTTCAATGCTCTTGCGAAGCTGGAGAAGGCTGCGGCCCCGGCACCGTTCACTTTCGGGATCGGGAGCCAGGTCATTGCCTTCCCGGATCCGCTGAGCCTCACGCCCGAGGCCGCTGAAAAGTTCATGGCAGCGATGGAGTCCTCAAAAGCTCCGACGCAGATGATCCGCACCTGGCTCACCGCCGAGGATGCAGAGCTCCTGCTCAGCAAGCTCAATATGCGTCAGCTTGGCATCCTGATCCGTCAGGCTTCCGAGCATTATCAGGGCATGCTGGGCGACGCGGGGGAAGGCAACGCCTCTACGACCGACTGAGTCGGTACGAGAGGCAGATCATCTCTGATCTAGCGGAGCATGGCTGGGATGCACCGGCCCTGTTCCGCGCTCGCCGCTGGCGATTCCTGCTCGCCCTCATTGACGGCCTCGGATCGACGAGCAGGACGACCGTCGCGATCCTCAACGACCCGGACACCTTCGAGGAGATCGCGCGAAGCGTCGCAGAAACGGAAGCGACAGCCGACGACACCGAGGCGCGGATGCGTGAGCAGACACCCGTCGTGCGCCTCCTGCAGGACATTTTCGATCTTGTGGCCGGCGCCTTCGGTCATAAGGAGCCTTATCCGCGTCCGGTCTCGGCGGTCGAGCTCGCACTCGAGGATGCACGCACCGATCACCTTCACGGCTTCCGAGATGAAGCCATGAAGGCCCTCCTCCCGAACTGGGAGGACGACACAGAATAACTGCAGAGAGGAACCCAGCATGGCAGGCGTCTACAAGGCGGGCACACTGTACGTCGACGTGGTTCCCTCCATGAAGGGGTTTTTCAAGGCCGTCGAGGCCGACGCCAAGGCTCAGCTACCCAATATCGGGCAGAACGCCGGTAAGGATCTGGCGAACGGCCTGCGCTCAGGAGTCGGCTCCTCCGGCGCGCAGGTCGCCAAGAGTATCAGTCAGCCTATCGACGCTGCTGCCACTGAGGCGAAAAACAGCGTCGACAAGATGACGAAGAGCATGCAGGCCTCGACAGGAGGCATGCAGAAGGCTGCAGAGGGTGCGGGCCGCAGCTTTACCACGATGGGTGCCGAGGCGGGTCGGAGCCGCAGCCCTGTCGAGTCTGCGTCGCGTGACCTCGACGAGGCCGCGCAGGCAGCGGAGCGAGCGGCTAGGGGGACGCGCGAGGCTGGCTCGGGCTTCTCCTCTATGGCTGGCTTCGCGCAGAACGCGATCGCGCCCCTGGCGGCAATGGCCGCAGCCGTCGGCATCGGCGGCTTCGTCTCCGAGGCTATCGCCGCGTCAGACGCGACACAGAAGTTCGCGGACACGCTGAATTTCGCGGGTATTGATCCGGATCGGATCGAGGAGCTGGGAGCCGCAGCGCAGAAATACGCCGATGAGACCGTCTACGATCTCTCGGATATTCAGGGCATTACGTCGCAGCTCGCGGCTAATAGCGTCAAGGACTTCGACAAGCTCGCCGAAGCAGCGGGCAACCTCAACGCCGTCGCAGGCGGCAATGCTGAGACGTACAAGCAAGTGGGCTTAGCCCTCGTGCAGGTCAACGGCGCTGGGAAGCTGGCAACGCAAGACTGGAATCAGATCGCGAACGCGATCCCCGGTGCGTCCGGCAAGATCCAGAAGGCCCTCCTCGACGCTGGCGCATATACAGGAAATTTCAGGGACGCTATGGCCCAGGGCCAGATCAGCGCAGAGGAATTCAATGAAGCGTTGCTGAGCCTCGGTTTCGATGAGGTCGCGGCGAACGCAGCTCGAGATACGAGCCGTATCGAGAACGCCGCAGGGAACCTGCAGGCGACCATTATGGGCGGCTTTAAAGACCTCATTGACTACATGAAGCCGACGATTACGGACTTCATGGGCTGGCTCTCCGACATGTTCGCGGATGCCTTCGGGTGGATCAAGGAGCACAAGGATCTGCTGGTCGCCCTGGGTGAGGGTGTCGGGGTCGCGGTCGCCGCGTACTGGGGTTTCTCGGTGCTCACGACTGTGATCGAGTGGATCAAGAACACAACGCTCGTGCAGGAGGGGCTCAACGCCGCTATGGCCGCGAACCCCATCGGGCTTGCGGTTGTGGCTATCGGTGCCCTCGTCGCCGGACTCGTATATCTCTACAACACGAACGAGGACGTGGCGAACGCCATTAACTCGCTGGGCGCGGGTATCGCGGAGTTCTGGACGACAAACGTAACGCCGGTAATCGATGCCTTCGTCGACTACACGAAGAATACTCTCGTGCCGTCTATCGAGTCGGCGTGGGGCATCCTCACGACCGGCAACTACGACGGGCAGCTCTTCGGGCTCGAAGAGGACTCGGCGCTCGTGGACTTCTTTTTCACGCTGCGGGACGCGCTCCTCGCGGTCGGGGATATCTCCTACAGGGCGTGGACGGAGCAGATCAAGCCGGCCTTTGAGGCGGCGTGGGACTGGATCAGCGGGACGCTGTGGCCGGGCCTCCAGAACTTCTGGAGCACGGTGTTGCAGCCGCTGTTTGAGGGGATCGGCTCGGGCCTCGCGCTCGCCTGGACCGCCGTCATCCGACCTACCCTCATGGCCCTGTGGACCATCGTGTCCCGGGTGATCTGGCCTGTCCTGCAAACCCTCTGGGAGCAGGTGGTCAAGCCGTTGTGGGAGGGTTTTGCCTCCTCGGCGCAGTCGGCCTGGGCGATCGTCTACCCGGCGCTGCAGGCGCTCGCGGGCTTCTTCCGTGACACGCTCATGCCCGCGCTCTGGTCCTTCTGGCAGGACGTGGTTCAGCCGGTCTGGACGAACGTATCGACGTTCATTCTCGCGGTCTGGGATAACGTCCTGTATCCGCTTTTCGACCTGCTGGTGACGGTTATTTCGGGCTCTGTCGGCCTGGCCTTCCAGGGGCTGTGGGCAACCGTCACGATGGTCTGGAATGGGATCAGCTCGGCGATCCAGACGGTCTGGGGGATCCTCTCCCCGATCTTCTCTGCGATTGGGAGCGCGATCTCCTCGACGCTCGGCCCGACATTCACGTGGCTGTATGACTCGGTCATTAAGCCTGTGTGGGATCAGATCTCGTCGGCGGTACAGGTCGCGTCCTCCGTCCTGATCGACGTCGTTTTCCCCGCGATCAAGAACGCGATCAGCGGCATGAAGGACTCCTTCGAGTCGTTCCGTCAGTCGGTCGAGACAGTGTTCGAGAAGGTCAAGGGCGCCGCAGCAAAGCCCATCAATTTTGTCATCACGACTGTCTATCGTGACGGCATTAAGGCGGCTTTCGATACGATCGCCGCGAAGGTTGGCCTCTCTGTCCGGCTCCCCGACGTCAAGGCGATTCCGGCCTACGCGACCGGCGGCGTTTTCTCCACCATGACCCCCGGGTACTCCCCGGGCAAGGATATCTACCACTTCTACAGCCCGGACGGCGGCGGCGCGCTTCGTCTCTCCGGAGGCGAGGGCATTATCCGACCCGACGCCCTGCGAGCTCTCGGCGGGAAGCCCTGGCTCGACCGTGTCAACGCATCGCGCGGCTCCGGCCTCGCGACCGTCGGAGAGACAGGACGCCGCCGCGGCGAAGTCGCTTTCGCTAGCGGTGGCATCTGGAACGCGGTGAAGGGTGGTTTCTCCGGTGCCTTGGACTGGGTTAAGGACACGACGGAGGCGGTCGCTGAGATCGTTACAGACCCCGCTGCCGCAATCGCAAACCTGGTCATTAAGCCGGCGCGCGATCTGCTGTCCCCGAAGGACGGCAGCTTCTGGGAGCAGGCAGCATACGGCATCCCGCCGATGCTGTTCGACGGACTGAAAAGCATGTTCACCTCGAAGGTGAACGAGTCCGGTCTCTCGGGCGGCGCGGGCCTCGTCGGCGCAGCCATGAAGGCCGTTCTCATGGGCGTGCCTTACGTCTGGGGCGGCTCCGGCATCCCGCCGGGCCTGGACTGCTCCGGCCTCGTCTACTGGGCCGCGCAGCAGCTCGGCCTTGGCTGGCCGCGCCTCACCGCCGCCGGGTACCAGTCAGGCTCGACCCCAATCCCCTGGGGCTCGGCAACCCCAGGCGACCTCCTCTACTGGGGATCCCCCGCCTGGCACGTCGCCGTCTACGCCGGAAACGGCCAGATGATCGAGGAACCGCGCCCCGGCCTGAGCGCTCGCAAGACCGCGATCTGGGGATCCCCCAGCGTCGGCAGGTACGGCGGCGCACGCAAGTACGACCGTGGAGGCTGGCTCCCAGACGGAGTCACCGCCGCAGTCAATCAAACCGGCCAGCGCGAAGCAATCCTAACCGCCCGACAGTGGGCAGACGTCAGTGCGCTCGCGGCTAGTGGCGCGGGCGCGGGGGTCTCGTTGGAGGGCGCTCAGGTGAACCTGGTCCTCGATGACGGCGTTCAGTTCCGCGCGCACGTTGAGGGCATCAGCGCTGGCGTTCTCTCTCGTAGGAAGCAGCTCGCAGGAAGGAGTCGATGATGGTGCGGACGAATCTTTGCCCTAATCCCTCGTTTGCGTATGGGACGAACGGGTGGGCGAAGTACGCGCCGTCATCGCTGCGGATCGCATCTGATCCCGCTGCATGGGGCGGGCACGAGCGGCAGTCGCCAACTTACATGGCTGTCGACGTGCCCGCTCAGCTGCAGGGCCAGGTCGCCACTCCTGGCGTGGTTCCTATCTCGGCGGGGCAGGCGCTGGCGGTGTCGGCCCTGGTGCGCACGAGTCCTGGTATCGGTCTCGCCGTCCGCGTCGAGTGGACGGTGGGGGGCCGCAGTCAGGTCGCGTCTGCGCCGCTGCTGCTCGCGTCGAGTTCGGAGGGCGATCGCCCGACGTGGGTCCACGTGGCCCCGGCGGGCGCCACTCAGGCGCGCGTGCGCTTCGAGGTTTACACCTCGGGAGCCCGCGACAACAAGCCTGGCTGGGTCCACCTCGACGATGTCATGATCGTCGCTTCGGCGACCGTCGAGGAGGCTGTCGCTGACGCGGCGGCCTTCTTCGACGGCGACACGCCGCAGCAGCGCGTCGGCTACACACAGCGCGCGATCACTCACCAGTGGACAGGCACGAAGGGTCTGTCATCCTCGCGTGAGGTTGAGGGCGCGCTGGATATGACGCGCGCGCCGGTCGCGGTCGTCGAGGACGGCCAGGCTCCGCGCGTGCAGTTGGTGATCCCGGCGGCTCTCGCGCCTGCTGGCACGGCCTGCTACGTCGAGGGCATCGCCTCGACGGGTTTCAAGTGGATACCGCGAGCCGGGGTCTGGACGGGCACGGGTGAGCAGCGTGTGATCGGTGATTCTATCGCGCCGATCAACACGGAGTTCCGGTACCGGCTGACGACGTCTCGCGGCGTCGAGGTGGAGTCCTCGCCTGTCGTGCGCCGCTGGCAGGGCCTCTCGCTCATGACGGACACGGCGGGCAAAATGCCCGTGAACCTGCTCTGGCAGGGGACCGATCAACGTGAGATGAAGATGCGCCTCACAGAGCACGAGGTGCCAGGTCGCAGAACGCCGGTTATGGTGTACGCGCCGACGATGGGCGCGGGCACCGTCTCGCTGACGGCGCGCACGAATCTCAAGGATACGCCGGCTCTCAAGCTGCTGTTGGGCACGCCGACGCCTGTAGCTCTCTTCCACAATCCCGACCACTGCGTGCAGTGCAGGGCCGGCGTGTGCGACGTCGATCTGGTGACGCTTATGTCGCCGACGTCGGTCTCGATGGAGCGCGCCGCCCGGATCGATGTCGCGGAGCGCACGTGGACGATCAAGGGAACGATTACGTCCCTGCCGCAGGCATCGACGCTCCTCGCTCTATCGACGTGGACGGACTTTGACGGTCGCGCCCTCACGTGGCAGGCGCTCGACGCGCGCCGCCTCACGTGGGAGGGCTTCGACCGTACGATCTGGCAGGAGGAGCGATGAGCCTGACCGGCCCGGACGCGCGCATCCCGGACGACCTCCTCTCGTCTGCCTACACGCTGCAGGCGACGGTCGAGTCGTGGCTCGGTGATGAGTATCTCGGTGAGGTGCCCGTCGAGGACGGCTCGGTCGCCTGGGATGCCACTCAGCAGGTGCAGGGCTCGCTCTCGCTCACGGTGCCCCGCGTCGGCTCGGCGAGTGAGGATGAGGACTGGCGGGACTGGGATCCTACAGACCCTTCACACCCGCTCGCGACGTTCGGGCAGACGCTTCACGTCTCGCTGACGATCGCGTCGGTGATCCCCGGCGGTGGCTGGTGGGACGTTCAGCTCGGGCGCTTCCTCATCACCTCGGTCGATCCCGGCCCCTCGACCGTGAGGGTGACGGGCAAGTCGCTGATGCATCGCCTTGAGGAGGATAGGCTCACGACACCGCTCTCCCCCATGTGGAATGGCACGCTCGCGTCCGAGATCCGGCGCCTGGTCGGCGGACACATGGGCGTCGTGATTGACACCGCCCTCGTTGACCGTTGGTGTCCCTCGATGACATGGGGTGAGTCGAGGATCGATGCGGTGTACGAGATCGCGAAGGCATGGCCGGCATCGATCCGTGAGGGCGGCGACGGCATCCTGTACGTGACGCCTCCGGTCTCGCCGCCGGTCTCGCCGCCGAAGCTACGGCTCACGGACGACCTGGACGGAACCGTCGTCGGCGTCTCCTCCCAGGTCTCGCGAGACAAGGTGTATAACCGCGTCGTCGCGCGCGGGCAGGATGGGCACGACGAGGGCGCGCCCGCGTTCCAGGCGGTCGCGGATCAGACGACCGGCCCCATGCGCACCGACGGCCCCTACGGCGTCGTCCCCCGCTTCTTCTCCTCACCGCTCATCACGTCGCAGGAGCAGGCCCGCAAAACGGCGGAGGCGATGCTCGCCGAGTCGATCCGCCGGAAAGTAAAAGTCCCCGTGGAGCACGCGCCGGATCCGCGTGTCGGCCTCGATCAGCCGATCGAGATCGTGACGCAGCCTGTCCTCGCGGCGGAGCCGAAAACCCTATGGGGCCTGGTCACAGCCTACGAAGTCCCGCTCACGTACAAGGGGACGCAGAAAACGGACGTGGAGGTGACGCTGTGACCGTGCGAGTCATGGACCTAATCTCCTCGACCCCGGATGATCTGCCTCCCAGGTACGGGTCGGACAGGTCAACGACGGCGATCGCGCGGATCGTCGACCTCGTAGAAGGAGGTCGCCAGCTCATCGTCTCCCTGTACGGAGGCGCCGGGGTCCAGATTCCCGCGACCGCCGTCAACTGGGCGGGAGTGAAAACCGCGCACGTCCTCCTCGACCCGGACACGGGCCGTCCCGTCCATGCGCTCGGGCCTGCCCCGTCCCCCGAAGGGCCGCTCCCGGCGGTCCCGAAAACTCCCGAGCCTAAGCCGGTCGCACGGCACGCGGTGCTCACGCCGCAGTGGATGGGCACCTGGATACCCGGCGGCTGGTCGCGGTACGGAGACGGCGGAGCCTGGCAGGGCACCAACCCCGCAGGCCAGCGGCTCCGGGGCCTCATCACTTATGGGCGCCAGCTCGAAGCACTCGGCACAATCACAATCACCCGAGCGCTGCTCACTGTCCGACCCGCGGCGCACGTCCCGCCCTGGGCGCTCGTGATTCAGCCCGCCGCCTACTCGGAGTCGGGTCCGCAGCCCATCGGCGCGACGCAGACGATCAACGTGAGCGCCGCGCAGGCACAGGTCGACATCACGGCCCTGGCAAAGACGATCCCCGCTGGCGCTGGCCTCGCGCTCGTCGGCGCGGCCTATGGCGGCATCATCAAGGGCGGCGATAGCGCGGCCCTCCACATCGACTACACAGAAACGCTCCCAGTTAAACCCGTAGAAAGGCGTGCGCAATGAGCTACCAGGACCAGCGCGGACACAAGGTACCCTCCCCTACCGACCCGGCCCGTCGGCAAGATCTCCTCGACCTCTCATTGTCCATCCCGTCATACAAGGCCTGCGCGTCCGAGACAGCCGCCTCCCAGTACGTCGCCGCGCTCGCGGGCGTGGGCCTCACCGCGTCCCCTGCGCAGCCTGTGTATGTCTGGAGGACTGATCTGAACGCTATCCGCGTGTGGGATGGTCGCCGCTGGTCGGGCGAGTCAAATCTGCAGATGGAGTTAGCGGCAACAGGAGACGTGCCTGTCGGCAGTGGCCTGAGCGCCGGCGTGCGGAATGGCCTCATCAAGGCGGGCAGGGTCGCGACATCGGCGACGGAGGTTGCATTCGGGAATCTATATCTTGACTTTGTAACATTCCAGACGCCTTTCCCGACCGAATGCGTGTCTGTCACGCTCACGCCGTTGTATGGGACGGGGTCGGGAGGCTGGAACTTCAAGAATGCCCAGCAGTTCTGCCTTGACTCGATGACCAGGAATGGCTTCCGTGCGATGCTGCCGGGGGTCACGACCACAGGCCGTCACGCCTACTCCTGGGTTGCAGTCGGCTACTGACACCCCACCTGATCTTTCGCGCCCTCGGACAAGCCCGTCCGGGGGCTTTCCTACACCCAAGAGGAGAAACAAATGGAACAGACCATCGAGCAGCTCATGGCGTCGATGACCCCCGCGACGGACACGCCGCCCGACGTCGTCGCCCCGATCTTCATTCCCTACGAGCAGCAGGAGGGCGCCCGATGAGCATGACCGCGCAGAACGTCCTCGGATGGGCGGCAGGCGAAATTGGATATACGCGCTGGGATGACCCCGAAGAGGGGTCGAAGTACGGGCGTTGGTACGCCAAGCGGCACGGTGCGTACTACGGCACGTCTGGCGTGCCTTTCTGCGCGATGGGCGCGTCATGGTGTGCAACCGACAATGAGGACAAGTCCGTCCTGCCCGGCGGCGATTTCGCATACGTGCCATACGGCATCAATGCCGCCGCCCGCGAGGGACGCCTCGTGGAGCCGATGACGCAGGCCGCGCCAGGAGACCTGGTGTGCTTCGACTGGGACGACGACGGTATCGCCGACCACGTCGGCATCGTCGAGGCCAACTACGGGTCGTGGCTGCAGACCATCGAATTCAACACTTCGTCCGGCGCTGCGGGATCGCAGAGCAACGGCGGCGGCGTGTGGCGACGCACCCGCGACTGGGACTCCGTATGCGCCGTCATCCGCCCGTCCTACGGCGACGCGACCACCTCCTCGGGCTACACCGACATCACGGCCGTGCAGGCCGCAGTCGGCGCTACCACCGACAACATCATCGGACCCGATACCACGAAGCGAATCTATGCCGTCGTCGCCGCCAGCTCCTGGGGCGGGCGGCAGTTCCCCTTCGGGATCGAGTACGTGCAGTCCGTGATCGGTACCGAGGCGGACGGCGTCTGGGGCGATGCCTCGGACGAGGCGCACGACCGAGTCGTCGGCAACCTCCAGCGCGCCGTCGGTGTCGATGACGACGAGATCTACGGCCCCGCCACCAACCAGGCGATTAACGCCGCGCTCGCGGGCGCGGAGAAGGGGGAATAACGATGAATGACCTGCTTCTTGGGCTTCATACGGATCCTTTCCTGACGACGGTCGTCGTCGGCCTGATCTGGCCGATGGTACAGGCGGCGCTCGACCGTCCGTACTGGACACCGTCGCGTCGTAAGGTGCTGCTGGCCGTGGTCGCGGTCATCGTCTCTCTCGCCGTCTGGGTGTCTGGCACCTATCCGGCGACGTGGCGCCTGCTGATCGCTCAGGCGGGAGTGTTCCTGGGCATCGCGTGGAGCGTGTTCCAGGTACTCTCCGCCGTCCGTATTCACGGCGTGAGCCTGATTGACTGGGTCGGTGCTGTGACGCCTGGCGGCGAGTCTGTCGAGGAGGTTCGCGCCGCAGCTGATTCTGTTCCTTCGACCCGGGTAGTTGACGGGGCCGAGCTGGCCAGCCGTGACTGAGCTGCTCGCTGACCCCAAAGTAACGGATGCACTGGCTGCGCTCGTCGTCGCGATCCTAGTCGCGATGACGGGCGTCGTCGCGCTGGTCGCGAGTCAGGTGCGCCGCTGGCTCGAGGCCAAGTTCGCGCACGTCCTCGAGGGTGTCGAGGAGGCGCGCGCTGCCGCCCTCTCGGCGGACGCGCAGGTCTCCAACGACCACGACACCAACATCCGGGACGATCTTGATCGTGCGATCGCGACCGTGCATGCGGTCTCGGATCAGATCGGCGAGCTGACCGGCCACGTCGGCACGCTCGCCGATCAGCTGGGCCGCGTCGAGACGACGCTCAGCAACCACGGGAAGAGCCTCGAAGCCGTCGAAAGCCGCGTCGGTCGAATCGACGACCGCGGCAGTCGAATGGCCGAGGAAATCCATGACGAGCGCGTCGCCCGTGAGGCGGCGCAACGCGCTATCGATGAGCACTCGCACGACGCGCACGCGCGACTGCACGAGCGGCTCGACCGACTCGAAGAGAGGATGAACGACCAGTGACGACCACCATTACTGGTGCTGTCGGCAGGCTTGACGGCACTCCCGAGCCGCAGGCCTACATTGTCGCCACGCTCGCGGGGACAGGCGAGAACTTCGCTGTCCTCGCGGGCGGGCCGGTGGCCCGACAGGCCGACGTGCGAGGGCAGATTGTCCTCCCGCTCGATATTCGCGCGGAGACGCAGGTGCATCTGCGTCTCGCGATCCCGGGTCGCACGCTTCGCGAGGCGACCGTGTCTCTGCGTCCGGGTGTCGCGTACGAACTGGCGCAGATTTTCTCCGGCGCCGCGTCGCCGACCACGTCTCCCGCGCCTGTCCCTGGTGCGGGCGGTGTCGAGATCGCCGGAGACGGAGACACCCTCACCCTGAACGGCGCGCTCTCCGGAGACGGAGACACCCTCGAGATCGGAGCATGACCTATGGCAGCAAGACCGACGCTCTACACGAAGCAGGGCACTGATAAGGCGCTCGCGCGCGCGGTCGCGCCTCTCGCGACGAAGGCTGAGCTGTCCGGCTACGCGACGAAGGGCGACGTCGCGACCGCCGCCGCAGGCGGGAGAGTCGACCTGACCGACTACGCGAAGAAGGCAGAGCTGCGGGGCCTCGCGACCCGCGAGGAACTGGGCAGCTACGCGACCACTCGCCAGGTGGCAGACCTCGCCACCCGCGCCGACCTCACGGCCTACGCAACGAAGGATGAGGTCGCGGGCGTTGCCAAGCGCTCCGACCTGACGGGCCTTGCGACGAAGGCCGAGCTGTCCGGCTATGCGACAAAGGGCGACGTCGCGGGCGTCGCCCACGCCTCGGACCTGACCGGCTTAGCCACCAAGGCTGAGCTGCAGTCCGCGCTCACGGGCATCGGCATCACTGTCGTCGCCACCGAAGCAGAAGCCCAGCGCCTACCAGACGGCGCGCTCTACTTCCTCGCCGCCGCAGCGTCGCCCGCGCAGCCACCGACCCCGACACCCGGCCCCGCGCCCGCCACCGGCCCCTCAGTCGTCGCTCACGCATCGGGCTCCGTCGTCGGCCAGACCATCACCGTGAAGCTCGACGGCAAGGCAGGCGACAAGATCATCCTGGGTATCAACGAGAAGGCACAGGGCACGCGCGCGACAGTCAGCCTGCCCCAGGGCTGGACGACCCTCGTCGATCCTTACTGGGTCGGAACGATGAGCGCGACCATCATCACCGGCCCCTGGGCGCCAACCATCACGATCACGATGTCTCAGAACGCAGAGATCGGCTGGGCAGCAGCCGCAGTACGCGGAGCGTCCTCCATCGAGGCTGGCACCGTCAAAAAGCGCCAGGCCGAACCGGTCGAGACAAAGACCTGCACGGCGCCCGCGCTCGCGGGTGCTGGTCTCGCGCTCGGCTTCACTTTCGAGCGTACGAGCGCGGTCGAGTCGTCAGAGCAGGTCACGGTTTCGGAGGGCTGGGAGAAGCTGGAATTCGCAGCGCAGGACGGCCTCAATTATCAGACGGTCACGCTCGCAAAGCGGACAGCTGCGTCTCCCGCCGACCTCGTCGTGACTTACCCGAATGTCCAGGGCTCGAACGGCCTCGGTGTCCAGGTGGTTGCCCGTGGCTGAGCTGACCATTTATCGCCGTCGGCGTGACGGCGGGGATGTGCCCGGGGTCGTGCGCCGCAGGCGGCGTGACGGGGGAGATCTTCTCCTGCGTCGCCGGGAGGCGACGACCCCGGTCACGCCGTCCTCGACGGACGTCGTCGAGCAACTCCTCAAGCAACGGCCCTTCTATATAGCGCATAGGATGGGCGGCACAGAGTATCCGGAATTCACGCAGCGCGGTCTCGATGCCTCGCTGCGCGCGGGCTTCAAGGCCCTTGAGGTCTCCGTCCGTCTCTCTGCGAAGGGGCCGGGCGGCGAGCCCGCCGAGTTTGTCGCGATCCATGACTGGAAAACGACGAGGACCGTGCCCGGCACGGATCTACCGATCTGGTCTACGCCGTGGAGCAAGCTGCGGACTCTGCAGCAGGGCACGGGGCCGTTTATGCGGCTGCGGGATATTGTCGACCAGATCCCGGATGACGTGGTCATCGCTATCGACCACAAAACGACGTCCTCTGAGGATCAGAGGAACCAGGCCGATCTGCAGGCAGAGGAGCAGCTCTTCGAGTACCTCGACACGGCGTTCGGGGGGCATCCTGAACGCCGTGTGATCTGGAAAATCTTTGCCAAGGGCACGAGCGCGGCGCGTGCGAAAGCGCGCGGATACCGCACAATGGCGATGCTCTACCCCGCAGAAGTCCCCACGGCGGACCTCGGCAGCTGGGACATCATCGGCATGGAATGGTCCGCGAGCGCGGAGGTCTGGAATCGCATCAATGCGACCGGGCGTCCGACGATTGCGCATATCATCACGAACGAAGGGCAGGCGCGGGCGGCGCTCGATAAGGGCGCGTCCGGCCTTATGGCGTCTTTCCCGTCACGTGTGCATCCGTAAACAACGAGAGGCCCCACCCTGGCACGGGTGGGGCCTCTCTCGCTATTCAGGCTGACTCGCATACCGTGAGCGCTGGGCACGGCTGACGGCGCGAAAAGTGTCTGCGGTGCGGGCGTCGGCGGCGGCTTGTGGGTCGCGTGCTCGGGCGAGTCGAGCGAGGTTCTCTGGGTTGGATGCTCGTGCCCCTGTGCGCTCGCGGAGGCTGGAGGCGATGAGCTTCGTTGTGCGGGGCAGCTCGTAGGCCTCGCGGTATTCGGCGGCGCTCATGCCGTGGGTGCGCATGATGTGTGCGGCCAGGCTCAGGCAGGCTTTGCCGCACTCGTGGCAGATGAGCCGTCCCTCTTCGTCCTCTGTGATGCGTCCGTAGACCCCGGCGCCGACGGGCTGGCCGACGCGGGGTGCGGGCTCGTCGGCGTGCGGGCCTCGCGCCCGCTTGTAGTGCTTGAGGCAGACGCCGTGGGAGATCGCGTCGCGGTCGCAGCCTGGGGCCGAGCATGTGGCGGCGGGAGTGCCTGGGGAGCGTATCCAGCGGCGTTGCGCTGCCCATTCCTCGACGGCGGTGATACTCCACCAGTAGGCGTGTCCGACGCGGACGGGTCGTAGGCCCTCGCGGCGCATGGTCTGGGCGAGCTGGCGTACCTCGCGAGTGATGCCGAGGAGGGCTGGCACCTCGGCGGTTGGCAGGTAGCCGCGTTCGCGGGCTTCGGTCTTGGTCATGACGCCGTCGACGTCTTGGCGCATGGTGTGTCTCCTGCTGTGGGGGAAGGCCCCGGCCCCTTGTGGGGTCGGGGCCTTCTTCTTTCTGTCAGAGCGCGTGGTTGGCGCAGACGGCCCAGAATTCGTCGGCGGTCACCGTCTGGTAGTAGCCCTGCTCGTGCAGGTACTCGACGTTGGCCTCGGGATCGTAGGCGCGGTACCAGGCGAACGTCTCGCCGGCGATTGCCGCGACGTCGTGCTCGTCGGCGTAGTCGCCGAGGGCGTCGGATACGGCGTCGCAGACGTCGCTCATGGTGGAGTAGCGCTGGTCGCAGCCGGTGGTTTCGATGATCTCGGCGAGCTGCTCGGCGGTTTCGATGTTGTCCATTGTTCTCTCCTTCTTTGAGGTTCGGGGGGCTTTCCCTCCCGATGCATTAACTATACATTGCGCACGATGTATAGTGCAAGTGGGATTGAATGTGATGTGCGCTACTTGGCAAGGTCGGTTCGCGCACCCTGGCCAGGGCGCGATGTCTGCCATGCGTCGATAGTCTCCGGTGCCCATCCGCGTAGAGGGCCGGACGGAGTCGCGATGATGACATCCGCGTCGGGCATGAGGCCCTTGAGGATGTAGGACCTAATGGTGGGGACAGTGAGGCCGACACGCTGCGCGACGGCGGCAGTCCCGAGATACTCAATGGGCATGGGATCTCCTGGTCAGTCGTAGGGGGAGACAATTTCGACGGGAATGTCGTCGTCACTGAGTAGCTGGAAGGCCCGGCCGACGCAGGCGCGATAGGCAGCGAGGGGCAGGCACTGCGCCCAGCGCGTGTGCTGCTCGTAGTCTGCTTGCGTAGAGTAGGCGATCAGTGCAGTAGGGAGGCTGCGGACGGTCTCGTCCTGGTCCTCGATGGGTGCAAGAAGCTCGTCGAGGCACTCGAGCGCGTTGTCCTCCAGTGCGCCGAGGGCCATGTGAACGCCGAGAGGGTCGCGCGGCTCGCTCTTCGCGATCTCCCAGGATCGGATCGTGCCCTCATTGACGTCGAGGATCTCAGCAAGGTCGGCGCGGCTGAGCCCGAGGGCTTCGCGTCGGCATCGCAGACCGACTGGCGTAAGGGGATTGCGGGGCATGGGGTCTCCTGATGTAGGGGGAAGCCCCGGAGCGTGCGCCCCGGGGCCTCGGTGGTTGGGTCAGTCGAGGAAGCGGGCGACGTTGCCGCCGATCTCTTCGAGGACGGTGAAGGTCTCCCAGACGCTGGCGTAGCCGTCGGTCAGGCCCCACGCCTCGCACTCGGCGGCGATTGCGTTGTAGATGCCGTCGCGCGAGCCGTCGGCGAAATTGTACTCGCCGAACACTCGGGCATCGTCCGCCTCGGTGTAGGCCAGCGGGATCTCATCGATCCCGAAGCCGTTGGCGACGAGCAGTGCGCGATCCTCGCCGGTCATGCGGACGGCGGCGTCGATGAGGGCTTCGCGCAGCTCTTCGACCTCGTCGCCGGGGAGGCTATTCTCGAACCAGTCCTCGACGGTCTCGCGGTAGCCGTCGAGGATGAGGTAGCGGGTGCGAGGGTTGGTGTTGGTGTCGGTGATGTAGGTGACGGTGGACATTTGTGATCTCCTTCTTTGAGGTTCGGGGGGCTTTCCCTCCCGATGGCTCAACTATACATCGCGCGCGCCGTATAGTGCAAGCGGAATTGAATGTGATCTAGAAAACAGTATCAGACGAGGACGTGCGAGTCCATACGCGCCGCCAGGGCTGCGTCGCGCTCGCGGGTCGCATGCTGATAACGCAGCGCGACGTCGACGTCGCTGTGCCCGCCGCGATGAAGCAGCTCGGCAAGCGTGGCGCCCTGCTGCGCAAAGATCGTTAGGCCCGTATGCCGCAGATCGTGGAACTTAAACCACGGAATACCCGCGTCCACTCTGGCCCGCTCCCAGGCCCCACGCAGGCTATTAGGATGCAGTGGCAGTCGAGGTGACCGCTCGGAGGATAGAAGCCATGCCGTGCCCGCAGGCGCGACATAGGAATCGAGGTGCGAGCGCAGCGCTGGGACCAGCGATGCGGGGATGACGATCTCACGGACGCCGGCGGCACTCTTCGGGGGCAGCTCGACCGGCCCCTCACCCGCTAGATACTGCACCTGTCGCTCAATCCGGAGCGTCGCGGGCGTGGAATCGAGGTCGAGGTCGCGGCGCTGCAAGCCGGTCAGCTCACCGAGCCGCGTCTGACACCACGCCGCGAGCAGGACGGCGATGCGCAGCCGCGCAGGCATAGCGTCGGCAGCGGCGCGAACCTCCTCGGGTGTCGCGACCTGGCGCTCGCGCTCGCGGACGGGCCGATGCTTCTGTCCCTCGGGCACCTTGCACGGGCTCGCCTCAATGAGGCCACTCTTCACCGCGGCGTTCATACAGGTCGACAGCGTCATATAGAGAGGCCGCACGACGCCCGGACCTTTGGCCTGCCAGACACTCTGATACCAGGTATCGACGTCGTCGACACTGATCGCCCCGAGGGGCTTCGCGCCGAAGGTGGGGACGAGATGCCGCATCCGATAGGTGTGCGTCTGGATCGTCTGAGGGGTCCGGCCTAGTCGCTCGAGCGACGCGAGCCACCTCTCCGACCACGCCGCGAAGGTCATCGCCGCACGCTCAGCGGCAAGTTCCTGCGCGCGCTCGCGCTCGCGGCTCTCCTTTGGGCTGGTCCAGGTGCCCTCGCTAATCTCTGCCTCGACGTGTGCGAGGAAGGCGCTCGCGTCGGCCTTGCGGACGAACGACCGCCCGGCGGTGTACTTGCCGCCTTCCGGCCCTGTGTATCGGACCTCGAAGCGCCCGCTTCGAGCCTTCCTGATCGAGCCGAAGGCTCTGCGTCCGCTCATGTCTGTCTCCTCGTCGGGGAAGTGGCGCAGAATCTTTTTCCACACGCTGCGCCACGCCTGCGCCACTGCCAATGATATATCCTGCTGCATCCTGATATATAGATGAGCGCATGGGTAGACGGCGAAAATCGCATGAGGGCAACGAAAACCCCGGAATCTCAATGAGACTCCGGGGTGTTTGTGGAGATGGGGGGAATCGAACCCCCGTCCAGCAGCCGGCCCCGAATTCTTCTCCGAGCGCAGTCTACGGTTTTATTTCTCAGCCCCCAGCATTGCGTAGACACACCGCCAGATAGGCTCAGTTGATTAAGTGTCGGAGGCACCCCACCAACATGGGCGACTCCCAGTGGCTCCCTAGACGACGCCAGACACCGGGCCGGAAGCAACTCCCGGGCTGACGGACTAAAGGTTCAGGCTGCGATATCAGGCAGCGAGAACGTAGTCGGTGCGATTCTGTTCGGCACCTATTGGTTTGCACGCATCGTTAACGAGATGAGCGTACATCCTCGGCTCGCTTCACTTCGATCGACGACCACTGTCGAAACCGATCATCCCCTCTTGAGTTTTCAACTCCCCGACGCCCAGCGTTACCGCAGACCGTCGGACACATCAGTCTACGCCCGCATCCCCCACCCGTCAAGGGAAAAACCGACGCCTCAGAGCAGCTTCGTGGACTCCAGCTTCTCCACCATGCGCCGGTTCTTACGCACCAGCAGCGGGCGCAGCGCCAGCCCCAGGAACGCGGCAAACAGGATGAAGGAGGCCAGGAACCACATGGCATCCGCATACTCGTGCCCCGCGTACCCCGCGATCGACGCGCGCAGCGCAGTGATCGCGTGCGTGGCCGGCAGGAACGGGGAAACGGAGGAGAAGAAGGAGGGCAGGATCGCCAGCGGGAACGCTCCCCCAGCGCCCGAAATCTGCAGGACCAGGAGCAGCACGCCCAGGGCCTTGCCCGCGTTCCCGAACGTGGCGATGAGCGTGTACATGAGGAACGAGAACACGACGGCCGTCAGCCACAGGGTGCCCATGAACTGCAGCGGGTGAGCATGCTGGACCTTCAGGAAGTACAGGTCACCCAGCCCCACCAGGGTCGCCTGGGTGAGCGCGATCGTCCCGAAAATCAGGTAGCGGCCCAGGTACCCGGCGGCCAGGCCGACGGGCTTCGCGGTCAGGGTCGCGCGCAGCGGGTCACCCTCGGGTAGGCCGTCGGCGACGTTGGAGTCCGTGACGTCCGAGCGCAGCGACACGACCATCAGGATAGAGCCAACCCACAGCGCCAGGATCGTGTACAGGGGCACCATCTGGGAGCCGAAGTTCGCGACCGGGTAGACGGGAGTTTTCTCGACGCCGACAGGCGCCGCAATCGCGGCAGCCAGGGCCTCGGGATTATTCCCGATGATGGTCCCGAGCGTCGTCAGGTCGCCACTGGCAAGCGCCTCGCTGATCGAAGCGTGCAGGGAGTCCAGCTTTCCGGCCGCCTCGCGCAGGCTCGAGGCCGCGCCGGCCAGGTTGTCGCGCAGTTGGGTCAGCCCCTCGCGGGCGCTCCCGCTGCCGTTCGAGGCAGTGGACGTCGCACCCTCGAGGGACGTGCGCGCTGCGCTCAGGGACGACTGGGCCGAGGCCAGGGTTGAGCCAAGCGATTCAAGCTGAGGACGCAGGTTGTTCTCGTAGTCGGAGGACAGGCCGTCGACCGCGGAACGCGCCTGGGCGATCAGGCCGTTCACGCTCGCGCGCCCAGCGTCGGCATTCGCGACCTTGGAGTCCAGCTCGGAGGCGGCAGCGCGCAGCCCGTTCGCAACCGCGGTCAGACGGTCGGAGGCGGCCTGCAGGCGGTCCAGCGAGGACTGGGAGACGGGCGAGCCCGGCAGCGCCTCGAGCGTCGACTTGATCGATGCGAAGCTGGCAGCCTGCGTATCCAGCACGGAGGCCTGCGAGCGCAGCGTCGAGGCCGCGTCCGACGCGCTCGTCGAGCCGTTCGCATACACGTTCTCGACGGCGCTCGACAGGGAGGACAGCGAGGACTGCGAGGAGGAGATGGCGTCGGACACCGAGGAGACCGCCGCCGACGCAGCGGACCCAAGCCCGCCTGCTCCAGCCTGAGCACTCGACACCGCGGACTGCGCGGCCCCCTTCGCGCTCCCAAGCCCGTCCACGAGCGTGGTCGTCGAGTCGATGAGCGTCACCGAGGAGCCCACGAGCGACGCGTAGGCGTCCGCGCTATCGGCCGCCGTGCGCAGGCGCGAGGCGACCGTCTGCACGCGGTTATCGAGGGCCGTCACCGTGTTGACCGCGGTCGGGGCGGACAGCGCGTCCCCCACCGACGTTGCCGTATCGAGGGCGACCTCGGACAGCGTCTGCACGAAGATCTGGTTCACCTGGGCGCTCACGGCCTCGGCACCCTGCCCGGCGATCTTCGGCGAAATACCGTTCTTCTTCTCGTTGACGTAATAGGTCATCGGCGCGGAGGATGCTCCCCCGTCGAAGAACGTCAGCATCTCCTGAGAGAAGTCCGAGGGAATGACGATGGCCGCGTAGTACTCGCCTGACCGCGTCCCCTCAACCGCCTTATCCTCGGATGCAATGACCCAGTCGAAGTTGTCGTTCTTACGCAGCGCGGACACCACAGAATCGCCAATGTTGACGTGCAGCGGCACCAGGTCTGACTTGTAGCCCGCGTCCGTGTTCGCAATCGCGATGCGCAGGCTCTTCGTGTTCCCGAACGGGTCCCACGACGCCGCCACGTTGAACCACGTGAACAGCGAGGGGATGACGACCAGTCCGAAGACGACGACGCTGGCGATGAGGGAACGATGCGCGCGGCGCAGGTCGGCGCGGTAGATGGCCCAGATGGTCCTCACTGCTGCTCTCCCTTCGCCGTCTCCGACGCGTCGCCCGGGCTGTCCTCATCGACGAGGCCGGGGTCGACCTTGTCCATGCCCTCTCCCCCGCGCTCACCCAGGGTTGAGGCGAGCGCCGACGAGATCGACGCGCCCACGGCGGCCGCGCCAAGCGCGAGACGCGATCGCGCACCCTGCACGCGGCGGGTGAGCAGGGAACGCACGTCCTGCTCGTCCATGGCACCGAGGAGCTGCTGGCGCGCCAAGGCCTCGCGCAGGTACTCCAGTCCAATCAGGAACGTGATGACGAGGAGGACCCAGACGATCCAGGCACCCAGAATGATCGGCACCTCCGCCACATTCGCGACGGACAGCACCGCCAGAGCCACCGGCACGATAACCCCGAGAATGATCGCGATGCGGCGAATCCTCGGGTAGCGACGCTCGAAGCGCGCGGCGCGGCCGCTGACCGAGCGCTGGAAGCCGTCGTGATCGGCCAGGGCTGCCACGATCTGGGTGAGGCGGTAGCGGTTCGAAGGCACGCGCGTCGCCTCGGCCAGGAAGAGCCCGGAGGACGCCAAGTCGCGCGTGATCATCGCGTTCAGGTTCACCAAGAACGGACGCAGTGCGAGGCCGATCGCGAACGCAACCAGCGCCTCGGCACCGAGAACCGCCAGGCACGACAGGTAGGTGTGCCCATAGAACCCGGCCACGATCTCACGCAGCGCATTAACACCGTAGGTGAAGGGGAACAGCGGGTGCAGGAAGCGGAAGAAGGACGGGAGCATCTCGATCGGATACAGGCCGGCGGAACCGGGAATCTGCATGACCATGATGATGACGCACAGGCCCTTGCCGATGTGCTGGAAGCACGTGGAAAGCATGTAGACGATCGAGGTGAACACCAGCGAGATGATCATCGCCGTCCCCACGAAACCCAGTCGGGAGACCGTCTGCACGCCGATGATGAGGTCGCCGATCGACACAACAAGCGCCTGAATGAGCGCGAAGAAGGCGAGCAGCATCCACCTGCCCATGTATTTGGCGGCAGAGGACGTGGGGCCGATGCCCTCCTCATCCACGTCGAGCTTGAGGAGGAGGACGAGCGAGAACGCGCCAATCCACAGGGCCAAATTGGTAAACAGCGGGGCCATCGCCGAGCCGTAGGCGGCCACGGGGTACACGGCCTTCGTCTCGATCTGCGTCGGCGAGGCCATGAAGGAGGCGATCGACTCGGCGTTGACTCCCAGGGAGCTCGAGAGGTCGCGCAGCGTATTCGAGGAGGACAGCGACGAGATGTCCGTCGCCACCGAGTTCAGGTCGGACGTGATCGCAGCGACGTTCGTGGCGCTCGTCTGAGTCGCTGTCTTTGCCCCGTCCAGCAGGGAATCGAGCTGGTCGAGCAGGCCCGACACCTGGTCGCGCTGGCTGCGCAAGGTGTCGAGGGAGCCGCGCATCGACGAGGATGCGCTCGAAAAATCGTCAAGCGCCGACGAAATCGCGGGAAGCTGGGCAGACACGCCGCTGCGGGCGTTCGTCACCGCGGACGAGACAGCAGCCGAGGCATCGGAGGCCGACGTCAGCGCGTTCGTGATCGATGAGGATGACGCCGAGAGGTCCGAGTTGAGGGTCGTCAGGTTCCCGAGGGCCGCGGACAGCGCGGTGTTCTGGTTCGTCAGGTCTGCCAGAGCCGTCCCCGCGGCGGGCAGGTTCCCAATCCCTAGGGCATTCAGCTCCGTGAGCACCTCGCCCACCGAGTCGTTGATCGACGTGCCCTCGGTCAGCAGGCCACCCACGCGTCCGGACGCGCCCTGCACCGCACCGTCGAGGGTGCCCGCGTCCGCAGAGACCCCCGCAAGGGCGCTCGCCGCGTTCGAGGACAGGCCGTCGAGGGCACCGCCCATCTGACCGGAGAATGAGGCCAGCGAGGAACGCGAGTCGCCCACCAGCTGGTCCGCCTGGTCCAGGGACGCCGACAGATCCGAAGCTGCGCTATCCAGGTCGCTCAGGGTCGCGCGCGCCGAGGCCACCGAAGCCTTCGCCGCGTCGATCTTCTCCCCCACACCCTCCAGGGTCTGCGAGGCACTGCCCAGCTTCGCCGAGGCCTCGGACACCGAAGCAGACACGTCCGAACGCTTCTGGTCAGCGTTGTTCGCGATGCTCACCCCGGCCTCGGACGCCTTCTCCGACAAAACCTTGGCCACCGTCGACACGAACGCCGAGTTGATCTGGCGATCCAACGCCGTCGCACCCGCCCCCGTGATCTTGGGGGCCACCGCGTTGTTCTTCTCGTTGACGTAATACTGGATATTCGGCTTGAC
>ERZ772904.47-NODE-47-length-47012-cov-13.3614_pt1 | contig 47012 bp, 43 predicted proteins | sample MGYA00512122_ERZ772904 | MGnify/ENA primary metagenome ERZ772904 (study PRJEB29015, sample SAMEA2738104) | human oral metagenome | biome: human oral; feature: human-associated habitat; material: saliva | place: China | collected 2269 ... | reverse complement strand
TTAACTGCCATCAATGTTGGAATGTTGCGAATCAATGCACTCAACCCCCCCCCCTTGCACAACTTTCCCAAGCAAGCAATAAGTTTACACTCCATGTAGCATCTAAACCCACACTTTTAACTAACTTTCATTCTTGTTTTCTAAGTGACGGATAATATACATGCAATACATACCACATTGCCGCAATATTGCATTGTAAAGTAAGTTAAATCATATATATTCATGCTAATGGATGCCCATAAAACAAGTCCGCCGTGCCACCCATACGGAATGGGCGCCACGGCGGATAACTTTACGCCAGCCGCCTACACGGCGGGGTGCGTGGGGCTTAGAGGCTCTTGACGAGCTCCTCGGTAGCCTCGGCGATAGCCTTCTCCTCGTTGGTGGGGATGACCAGAACCTTGATAGCGGAATCCTCGGTGGAAATCACACGCGGCTCGGGGGAGCGCTTAGCGTTCTCCTCCTCGTTGTACTTGATACCCAGGGGGCCGAGGCGGTCCAGGACCAGCTTACGGAAGTCGCCGGAGTTCTCACCGATACCTGCGGTGAAGATCAGAGCCTGTGCGCCGCCAACAACCAGGTTGTAGCCGCCGATGTACTTCATCAGGCGGTAGGAGGTCATGTCCAGTGCGAGCTGTGCGCGCTCGTCACCGGACTGTGCAGCCTCAACGACCTTACGCATGTCGTTGGAGCCAGCCAGTGCGAGCAGGCCGGACTCCTTGTTCAGGATGGTGTCCAGGCGTGCGCCGTCAATGCCCTCACGAACCAGGATGGTGGTCAGTGCGGAGGGGTCGATGTCGCCGGAGCGGGTACCCATGATCAGGCCGGCCAGCGGGGTGTAGCCCATGGAGGTGTCGACGGACTTGCCGTCCTTCACTGCGGTCACGGATGCGCCGTTACCGAGGTGTGCCACGATGCCGTTGAACTTGTCGCGGGCGATGCCGAGCATGTCGGCTGCAACGTGGGAGACGTACTCGTGGCTGGTGCCGTGGAAGCCGTAGCGGCGGATGCTGTACTTGTCAGCCAGGTCGTAGGGGATTGCGTAGCGCCATGCTTCTTCGGGCATGGTGGAGTGGAACGCGGTGTCGAAGATGGCAACCTGCGGCAGGGAGGGCCACTTGTGCATTGCGGCGCGCATACCCTGAGCGTGTGCGGGGTTGTGCAGCGGTGCCAGCGGGGAGAGGTCGTCGATCTGCTGGACAACTTCCTCGGTGAGCAGGGTGGGGTGGGTAAACTTCTCCGCACCCTGCACCACGCGGTGACCGACTGCCTGCAGCTCGCGGCCTGCCAGGACGGGCTCAAGCTTCTCGGACATGATGTCGAATGCGACCTCGTGGTTGGGCACGTCGGTACCGATGTTTTCAACCAGGCCGGAGGCCAGCATCTGCTCTGCTTCGGGGAGGGAGGTGTCACGCACCTGGTACTTCAGGGAGGAAGAACCAGCGTTCACAACGAGAATAAGCATGAAAGTGTCTCTTTCGTAGTTTTCTTTTTCGCTCCATTCTCGCACTTTTCGGGCGTACGTGCGAGACAGCGGGTGCAGTGTCTTACGCCGCACTTCTGCGGGCGCCGCGCGCGGCGGGTTTGGTGGGGTTTTCTTTTCGGTCGCCGTGACCAAACCTCCAGCCGCAGAACCTCACAAATGCTAAACTGATAGAGGTGCATCAAAAACTTGAAACTAGCTCCATAGCATACGCTTTGGACCTGGCCGGATGGGCCCTGAGGATCTGCAGGTGGTGAAATATACAGAAGCCACCACGCTATCCGACTGGGCTTTTGCACACAAGGCACCCCCACGGGGTGCCTTTCCTATACCCCCTGCACCGAAGCAACCGGGAACACAACAACCACACCACCAACCACAACAGAAAGAACACCCATGATCAACACCAACCCCACCGCCCCCGCATGGATCACCCACACCGACCTCATCCAAATCGACGGCGGCCACTACATCTCCTACCCCGACGACCTCGCCCTCACCCAAGCACTCCGCACCGACATCGCCACCGCCCAAAGCATCAACCACCTCCTCGACAGCCTCACCGCCGAACTAGCCGACGAAGAACCCATCGACGAAATGCTCACCCTCATCAACGAAGGATTCGCCACCATCGGCAACTGGCAGGGCTTCCTCTACAACCTGCGCCTGCGCTGCATCGCCCTGTACAACCTGCTCAAGAAGTACACCCCCGGCCAGTACGGCCGCTACCCCATCGACGCCGACGCAAAGCAAGACCTGCTCAACACCGCCATCGAACTGGCAGTCAAGGGTGAAGAGAAGGCAAACCACCTCACCAACAACGGCTACCAGTTCCCCACTCTGCCCACCCCCGGCACCACCCTACGCGAACCCGATGACCGCGAAGTCGAAAACTACGTGGCAGCCCTCGATGATGAGGACATTCCCGCACAGTTCAAGCAGATGGCAGCCCTACGCGAACGCGTCTCCGACTTCGCCCGCGAACTGGATGAGGCAAAGGCCGCCAACACCGAAGTCCCCCAGGCGTTCGAGCTCAAGGAAGACGGATCCTACTTCTCCAACGAAGAGGACTTCCAGCGCTGGATGGAAGAGTACTCCCCCGCCCTGGCACGTGTAATCGCTTTGGAGCCGTCTTGGGCTGAGCCGAACTTCATTCCGATGCTCTCGCGTGCACTGGTGCCGGTGTACAAGGTGACTCGTGTGGAGCCGTTCATGCGTGAGGATATTCTCTCGCGTGCTCTGGCGTCGGTGTTGGCGTCGGTTGAGGATGCGGGTGTGCGTGAGTCGGTTCGTCGTGAGCTGGCAAAGCGCACCTACTAAGAGAACATTTTTAATGGGATAGCTCGTGCTGCTGATGCACCTGTTGCTGCACGGCGCGGGCAGGCTTGGCTTGCTGCTGAGGTCCTCGAGCCTTTGCAGCGGCTACAGCCTGGTGCGGGTGAGTACCGAGGGACTGGTCGTTGAGCTTGGCCGCGTGTGCGGTTTCTGAATCGTAGTGGGCCTCGTAGTAGGCGGCGCGTTCACCGCGGGCTTCAGCCTGATCCCACTCATGGCCAGCCTGGGCATGAGCCTGCTCTGACTGGTTCTCGTGCTCTTGAGCTTCAGCCGGGTCGTTAGAGTCGAGTTCCTTCTGACGCTCAGAATCGGAGAGATTCTCCCGTTCTTCAGCTCGTTCCTGGGCCTGGTGTTGTTCGTAGCGTTCTTCCCAGCCGTGTTCCTTCAGGTATGCCAGGTAGTCGGCGAGGGTGAGCCCGTATTCGTTCCGTAGCTTATCGTCGAGGTGGTGGTAGGCTGCGGCGGCGTCAGCGCGGTAGGGTGCTTCCTGATCTGCCGCGGTGGCCCATTCAGCTAGGTCGCGGCTGGTTGCGGTAGCCCACCATGATTCTTCCCAGAGCCGCGCATACGGAGATGCAGGAATCTGTACATCTGCATTTACAGATTCCTGGGTTTCTGCACGAGCAGCCTGCTGCTTATGATTCTGCAACGCCTGACGAATCTGCCGGGCGATAGCTTGCAATTCACGGGCAAGTTCCTGCTCAATGTCAGTGCTGTGGTTGTCGAAGGGGTGAATGTTCATCATTGACCTCACGGGGGTATCAGTGCTTTATTCCAGATTAACAGAGCACCATCTTGCGTGCTGTCGAGAACGTTAAAGAGGTATGGGGCGAGAAATCCACTACTGGATTTCTCACCCCATACCTCTTCTTTAAAGCTCGATACCTCGCTCTGGGGGTTCAGGACCTCGACGCGGAGCCTCATCCTGAGACCGGCCTGTCTGCGCCATACCGCTTTTCTGCATCATGGGCTGGAGAAAACTGAGTGACTGTTGCACTTCCGTGTCAAGCTCTGACGGTCGATTACCTAGCTCTGTGATAGCTTCTTGCTGCTGTGAACTTAAATTATTACGAGCAACAGTTAGGTCTAGAGCATGTTGCTTTTCTATAGGGAGTTGAACGCCTTGAGACTTGGCGCGGCGGAGACCTGTACCATCTTTGCTTCCTTCTGGTGGTAAGGTGCGTTTGGAGGTTCCATATTGATGCGCAGTTTCTTCACGTACATATTTTCCAAGTGCTATATTTATCAAATCTTCAGTCTTTAGTTTCTCAATTGGTGCGCTAGAAATTCCTTGGATAAGTTTATTTGTTGGAGATAGTTTTGCGTCTAGTCTGATATACCCTTGTGTATGAGCATCATAAATATTTATAGCATCAGAAATTTCATTATATAGCCTGTAATCTGAGTAGCGAAGTGCCCTACCGACTGCATAAGCGACTGCGTCAGGTATCCAAAGAAGGTGCTCGGCTTTAGGGGAACGCTGAGTTAGCTTGATGTTGCCAATGATGCCTTGATCTTTCAGGTGGGAAATAAGTTCACGATCCAACCTATTGTCATCCAATGCACGGTTCTCAGAATTAGCTTTTACACGCTCGATAACAAAATGACTGAGGGGCTTGTCGGCATCCTGGGAGAATTTTAAAAGAGTTAAGATGCACTCATTGCGTGCTTGGCGAATAAATCTAGCCTGCTCCTTTTTATTTTCTGAAAGGTTCTTATTTTCTGAAAAGGGGATAAAAGTGTTAACGGTAATAATCGAGGAATCTAAATCAAGATACGGCTTAATTTTTCGGAGCATCTTGATATTTTCTTCTTGATCTTCATCTGTTGCATGGTAATGATGCCCAAAATCATCTATAAGAGCGTCTCGTATTTCTTTTAGTTTATTGGATTCTAGGATGATTGCTGTAACAGAATAAAAACCTTGATGTACTCCGTCTTTGGTGTATTTGGGGCTCCAGTATGTCTCATCGATGAAACCGAATCGTGGGGCTTTGTAGTTGTTGCGGTAGAAATTGTTGATTTTTGAGTGAGGGGACTCTAGGTCGAACATGTAGTCGCTAAGAAGGGAATGGTATTTTTGGGTCTGCATTTCTACCTTGTTGTATCGTGCTTGTATATGTGCTAGAATTATACCGCTAGGATAAAACGACGGACCACCGCCCGAGGGTACAGGGGTGAAGGTGTTGAGGGGTCTGCTGGGGGATACCGGCCGAACTTAACGCTCCTAGTTTAAGGCACCTGATGAGGGTGCCTTTTTTGTTGCTTTCTTACCCCTCTAAGATAATCGTGAGAACATTATTTGGGGTCCGTTCAGCCATGCTATCTCTCCCCCTAACCTGTTTCAATCCCTATTGTGCGGGGTTCAACCTTAGCTAGAAACCTGTACTGTTATCGTCCACAAGGCGAACAAACCGCCTGGGGCAGTCGGCGGCTGCAACCGCTCGCAGACGCTAAAGGAACAAACCCATATTTCAGAAGAGGGGGGACACACATTGTGTGTCCCCCCTCTTACGTTATTCCTAAAGTTCCATGCCTTTATTAGTCTTTGGATGTACTGTCGAAGGCTTCGGTTGCTGTACATGATGAGTCACCATGCCTTTTCGGGCATACCTTAAAAACACGCAAAGGTGGGGTGCTCAAGATACACATCTTGAGTCCCCCACCTTCTTTAGTCTCCGAGTCCATAGCCGGATTCGCGGTTTAAGCCGTGATTGATATTGCGGTTAGGTGTCTGGGGTGTCTGCTGCTGATTCGCTCCAGTAGGCCCAGTGAAGCCATTCATAATCTGCTGGTAAATCTGCTGCGACTTCTCATCCTCAGCATCGAGTTGAGTCTCATGTGAGGTTTCGCGTGGTGTTGCAATCGCCTCGAACACTTGATACAGCTCTTCAGGATGCAGCTCTGTGGACCCCCTATCTGGCCCACTAAACATTGACCGCTGGTTCCAGACTTCTTTACTAACACGACCGTAGTCGAGCTGGAAGTTGCTCATTTCTGCCACGTGTTGCATGAAAATCTTATTAGTTCTGCCGTTACCCTCACGGAAGCAATGGGCATAGTTTAGGTTTGCGAATACCTCAGAGGCGGCTTCAGCAAATTCTCTCCGATTGAGACTCCCCCACTCCGTTGCCTGAATTTTACGGGTTGCCTGATTCAGGTAGTGGTCAATACCCCCATTCTTCGCATCTGCAAAGATGGTCATATTCTTACTCATATTGACGGTACGGTACTCCCCCGCCCAGTCATAAACTTCCTGAAAGAGGTACCCATGAATTGCTTTGAGGTGCTCGGCATCATAGGTGTGAGCGATAAGCCCTGGGTCTCTCTTCAGCTTCTTCGCAAAAAATGCTGTCGAGTTGTACTCGAACAGGCTGAGGGCGATAGCATTATCTATCCCTGGGATATTGCGCATCACGTCATTATGCGGTGGCGGGAAGAAGTATGAATCCCATTCCGATTGATTGCTCATTACTTTTCTTCCTGCCGCGCAAGAGCCTCCTGGAGAGCGAGGGCCTCCTCCAGAATCTGCTTCCGGAACTCATCATCGCTGATACGCCCTAATTCATGGTCAATGAAGCGGGCTACTTCCTTGCAACTGAAGTCATATCCTTCAAGCCAGGAAGAGATGAGAGGTTCAACAACGTTTTGGTACTGCTCTTCGTTGAGCTGTGCGAATAGTTCAGGGTAACGGTCAGGAAGGTCAAAGTACTCAGCCATGAGTAGTTCTCCTTAGATATCGGTGGTGTATCGCGGGGTCATTCTAAATCTATCAGAATGACCTTACGGGTATTTTTAGGATACGTTGGTTACGCTTTCGCGCATGATGTACTGCAGCTTCAAGCAACTTGGCATGGCCCCATAGGTTACGCCTGCCACCTGCACCTCTTCTTTTGAGGCGGAAATATGGATATGCAGAAATCTGTGTTTCTGTATATCCATATTTCCGTGTTCGACAAGGTTCTTTAGTCATCGAGCTGGTTAATGAACTCAATCAGCAGGTCGGTCATGGTCTTGCCGGTCATGGCTGCATGTGCCTTCAGGCGGGTGTGGGCGCTGGCCGGTAGGTTGAGGGTCAGGCGCTTGATGGGCTCTTCTACTTCCCCGCTGTTCTTATATGCCTGTTCGAAGCTGGCGCGGTTCTTCACGCTCTTCTCGGTACTGGAGGGGACGGTGACGTTAAGCTTCTTCTTTGCGGTTGCCATTAGGATTCCTTTTCAAGGCTAAGGAGGTGAACGAGTTGGGCGGCGACTTCGTCGTATCCCGCGAGGTCATCAGGGACAAATCCATAGCTGGCGCGTACGGACTGCTTGGGGCGGATGGAGGTCTCGAAGATGGTGATGCCAGATTCTTCGAGTAGCTCCTTGGTCTCGCGGAAGAGTACGGTGCGCGGGTCTGCAGAGGTGAGTAGTACGGCGGCGGGTTTACCTTCGGGAATGGAGGTAAGGGTGGAGAAGACGCGAGTGATGTCCAGACCAGCCGGTGCCGCCGGAATAATGAGTGCATCAGAGCGCTGAGCAATCGCATTAAGAATGGACTCGTTCAGCGGGGGCGAGTCAATAAGGGTAACCTCGGCGGTGGTGCGGCGCTTCTTGAGCTGGGGTACATTGACGGGTGAGACCTCGAAGGGGAATTTACCGCCGTTTTCTTCTGCAGTGAAGGCCCAGTCGGTTGCGGAGCCCTGAGGGTCTGCATCCCAGACTTCGACGCTATAGCCTGCATTGGTGAGGGCGTGGGCGAGGTAGACGGTGCTGACGGTCTTGCCGACGCCACCCTTGGCGTTGATGATGCCGATGATGGGGCTCACGGCTTCTCCAATCTATTTCTCTGTATATACAGTTCAGCAGAAAAACAGAAATCTACATATGAAGATTTCAATATTTCTTTATTTCTATACAGAATTATCCCTTGTCAAGACATAACTAAAGGGGGCGAGTGAACCGTTACGATTCACTCACCCCCACTCAGCTATATGCTAGGCATTAGAGGCCTTTCGGCGGACAGACCATACGCCAGCGGCTCCGGTGAGAATCAGCATAAAACCGCCGACTGCGATTCCGCCAGTCTCGGCACTGATACCGGTGTAAGCCAACTCGTCGCGGGCGGTAGCCGGCGCCGTGGATTGAGCAGACGGCACCGAAGTGGGGGATTTCGCATCTGCAGCAGGCTGAGCTGATGATCCCTTCTTACTCTTGGGTGTCTTGGCGCCCGGTGCTTGCGGAGCGATGCCCACCTCGTCGCTACCGGTTACTGCGTGGTCTCCAGTATCTGAGGTTGCGCTCGAGTGTGCCTGGGCATCCTCGGGTGCGATGGGCACCTCGGTACTGACTACCTCTGAGTTATCGGGTGTCTCATTATCCACAGTGTCCGCAGGTGCTTTCTGGCTCGGCTCGGGGGTAGGTGCGATGACGACTTCAACCTCGCCGGGGGTTTCAGTAGCCTCGGGTGCCGGAGTGGAAGGCTCGGGCTCCGGTTCGATAACGGGTGCGGTGTCGTCAGCCGGCTGGTGGTCGGCGGGGGTTTCATCGTGCTCGCTACGGGCCGGTTCAGGCTCAGGTGCAATGGGCACATCGGTGTTCCCCGGGGTTTCAGGTGCCGGGGTAGTAGGTTCAGGGGAGGGGTTGATGGGCACGTCGGTATTGCCCGGGGTTTCAGGTGCCTCATGGGTGGGTTCGGTGCTGGGCGCGATAACAACTTCTACTTCACCCGAAGCTGCTTCGCTCGGAGCGGGGGTCTCTTCACGAGGTTCGGAGTGGTCCGTTTCCGTAGCAGGTGCCTCTGCCTCGGCGGGCGCTTCCGCTTCGGGGGTTGTCCCTTCATGCTGTGCAGTATCAGCTGGTGCTTCTGCAGGGGCTTCCTGGGCAGGTTCTTCGGCGGGTGCTTCCGCTTCGGCAGGGGATGCGGTAACGAGCTCGGGTGTGGTGGCTGCGTTACCGGCACCGTTCTTGGTGATGAGGGCAACGGTCAGGGAGCGGGTCTGGTCGCGGTTGGGCTGGCCATTATCACTGATGGTGATGGAGCCGCTCTGGGTGGGTGTTTCTGCTGCGGTCGCTGCGGTGCAACTGATGGCGCCGGCTGCGGCGGCGAGGGTGAGGGAGGTGATGAGAGCCTTGCGGTACACTTTTTACTCCTCTTGATTAAGGGTTAATGACGATACTGTGGTGGTCGGGGCTGACGGTTACACGGTGTCCGTCTGCGGTTGTGCCAAGAACAGGGGTATCGGTGGAGGTAATGTAGCCGCTGGGGGTTGCATCACCAGTGGTGCCGTCACCGAATTCGAGGCTGAATCCTCCCGCGGGCCGGCTTGTGACCTTGGTCGGCACAGCCGGTAGAGCATAGGACCCCTCGGTGCTGAGGTAATGGACTTGGTCTCCTGCGATGGCGATGGTACCGGTGCCGTCGATCTTTACGTTGTCGGCTGCTCCGGTGATGGCGATGGTGCGGCTGACGCTGTCAGATTCCGGGGCTTGGAGGGCGAGGATGTCTTGCCCGGTGGGGGCATGCCAGAGGGTGACGATCTCACCGTTGGCGGTGGCTCCTACCCAGCGGGTGAAGGTGGCCCCTTCGGTGGGTGTTGCCAGGGAGTGGGCTCCGGTTTCGGCACCGTTGGCGGTTGCGGTGATGATGGTGCCGTTACCGCGGGTGGACGCCCAGATTCCGTTGCCTTTAGAGGTGGCAATGAAGGCTGCGCCTTCAGCTGGGGAGCGGTACCGTTCGGTGCCGTTAACGCTGATCTTTTGGACGCTTCCGGGGGTGGGGTCATTGCGGGAGATGATGACAGATTCCCCAGCGCGGGTGATGATGGTTTGCGCTTTGGTGGTAATGGTGTTGATATTGGAGAATTTTCCGCCGGACCACATGAAGTAGCTACCGGGTGCGGTGTAGAGGAAACCGTCACCGGTGGGGTGGATAGTCAGCCCTGCAGCTTCAATCTTGTTTTTGGTGAGGTCTGTCTGGCTGACGAGGGTGCCTTTGGTGGCATCGACAACGTAGAGGGTCGACCCGTCAATGTAGGAGATACGCTGGCCATCGCCGCTGAGGGCGCCGGTGGTGTAGGTTCCATTGTCGAGGGTGATGGTGACTCCGGCTGGGGTGGTGGCCACTGAGGTGGTTGCGGGGTGGTTGAGGGCGTTGACGACTGCGAAGGCTCCGCCGCCGAGTCCAAGCGCTAGGAGGGCTGCGGCGGGGATGAGGATTACTTTACGTCGCCAGATGGACGGTTTTTCAACTTCCTCGGTCACAGTTTGGAGAGTAGGCTCGCCTTCTGGAGTGAGGGTGTAGTAGCTAGTCTTGGTACCTTCTTGGACATAGATTTTGACGTCGCGGCCGAGGGTTTGGGCGAGGCGGGCGCAGTGGTTCCACACCTGTCCTAGGGCCTCTTTAGTGGTTGCGTCCTGGAAGGTGCGGGGGGCGTGGTCTTGGATTTCAAGTTGGATGAGGCCGTCAGCTGAGACGGTCGCATCGATGCGGGGGTAGTCGAGAGCTTCCATATTCTAGTTCTTGTTCTTGGTCTTGCTGTTGACGAAGGTGTTGTAGGCCTGGGGCTCGAGGATGTGGGAGGCCTTCCACTTGTTGGGTCGCTCAGCGGTGCGGTGAAGGCGTACGTAGTAGGCAGGGCTAATTCCTCCGTCGACCTTCACATGGACGGTGAGCCAGTAGGGGTTATCTCCCCCGGGAATCTTAAGGGTGGGGTCATCAACAAGTTCTGCACTTGTGACGTTCCCTTTTAGAAGGTCAACGCGCAAGTTTTGGTTGTACTGATTCTGGAGTTCGGCATCGATGAGGGGGAAGAGATCTGCGGACCACTCTTTGTAGGGTTTGCCACTGGTGTATGCGGTGACGATTGCTTTTGCAGCGTCGATTGCTCGAGCACGGTCCTCATCGGTGATGGTGTTGAGAGTAGGGACGCTGGAGGGTTGCTGGCGGCCCCCGCCGGTTCCTGCCAGGGGTGAGGGGTCGAGGCTCACAGTCGGGGTTGCAGTGGTGGGGTTTACCTCGGTGACGGTGGGGGTCTGCGTTGCGGTGCTGGGCGTAGGCGCGGACGCAGTGGTAGTGCTGGGGGTGGAGGTTGCGACGGGTGAGCCGGTGGGGGCGGTATTGTCGGTAGATGCGGAGCAGCCGGTAGCGAGCAGGGCGAGGGTTGCGGTAAGCGCGGTGAGTTTGCGGGTCATGGTGCTTCCTTTCTTAGTGGCTGGGGATGTAGAGGTATGCACTCGGGCGATCAACTGGTACGACTCGGGTGTAGTACTGGTGGTCATTGGGAGCGTAGTCTCCGTTGTAGCCTTCTTCGACGATTGTGCCGTCATCGCGGATTTCTTTCACTATGGCAACGTGTCCATATCGGCTGGCTCCGCCTACGCCAGAGTTGTAGTAGACGACGGCGCCGATGACGGGTTTATCTCCGATTTCCCAGCCCTGGGCAATCCAGTACCCTCGCCACTCGGCGGCGTTGCCGGGGGAGTGGAAGGTGATGTTGTCGGCATTGCCACCGGTTTGTTGGACGACGCGCCATGCTGCGAAGGCTACACATTCACCGGGGAACGCGTTAGTGGGATCGGTTACTTCAGGGCAATAAGTGTAGTCGTCGGAGCAGTGGGGGAGATGTTTCCAGGGGTAGTCGTCGCCTGATTTATCTGTATTTCCAGATTTCTGGTTTTCTGTATTTGAAGATTTCTGGTTTTTGTTATCCTTGCATTTTCCTTTACTGGATGCCTTTTTATCGTTCTTCCCTGCCGATGCTGAGGTGGAAGCACTGCCAGTGGATTCAGGAGTTGCGTTATTGGCAGCAGCATTGCTCAGTGAGGGTTGCTCGGCGCCTGTAGGGTAGTCGTCGATACCAAGGTCCTTGATGAGGGTCTGGTACTGAGGCCAGTAGTCACGGATAGCTGGGGCGTATTTGATATTTTCTGGGTCGTTGTACCCGCCAGTTTGGTAGATGACAGCACCAGGGCCGGCGTTGTACGCACGGAGGACGTTATCGACTTCATTTCCCTCGACACCTGCATTGCGGAGGGTGGTTTTGAGGTATGCCATATATCGACCCATGGCCTTGATTGCGGCGCGGGGGTCGGTGGGCTCTTCCCCGTTTCCGAAGGAGGCCCAGGTGTCAGGGATAAATTGAGAAAGTCCGATGGCTCCGGCTTCAGAAACAGCGTTGGGGTTCCAGCCGGATTCTTGCTGAATAGTGGCTGCCAGAAGGGAGATGGGGAAGCCGCTGACACGGGAGGCTTCTTGGAGTTCTGGAAGGTAAGTCTTGATGGTGTCACCTCGGTCACCGATATTGGTGACGGGGGCGGGGTCTGGTGCAGAAACGGCGTTTTGGCCGGTTTTTGCTTTGCCGGTGGTGCAAGCATCCGCACTTGACCCACCGATAACGAGAACTAACGAGAGAATGAGTCCGAAGATGAAGATGATAGGTAGGGAGACCACTAGGGCACTTTTTTGCATGGCTTTTTGGCTCCTGGTGTGTGGAAGGGTATGTGTGGTTGGTGTGAGTGATGTTGTGTGCCCTGGGGCCGCCCCTGGGGGTGGCCTCGAATCTCATTTTAACAGGGGGTGTGGGGGTTTTACAGCTGGCTGGTCATATCTGTATATGCGTTATTTAAAACTTTATCCCCGCTCATTCGGGGAACATACCCGCACTATATCCAACAGCGCCGTCAGCGCAGGCTCATCCCCGCTCGCGCGGGGACCAGGCGTGACAATAGGGTGTTGTATCGAATGGCAATCTAAAGTCAGGTTCACCACCGCCCCTAACACATTAAGGGCTATTTTTGCGCGCGCGGGAAATATTTTTACATGATGTGCGTCATGTGGATAACTTGGTTTTGGGGTGGGTCAATTACCCGTGATACTGGGATGAAAGGTGTACACAAGTGGCGAATGGGTCCGCTATTCATCACTAGCTACGGCACACGGTGTCGAGGCATGAGGCTCTATACGGTGGACTAGTGACAACGCGTGGCACGTGCATCAGGTGCATGTGCTATGGTAATCGCTGATACCGGTAATATTTTTTACTCCCAGCGCTGGGGGTTACACACACCTACAACCACGAGGAGGCGCGAGATGCTCGCTGCTGCAAATTCCTTTTTCCTGAACGCTGCTGTGCTGGCTGGCCCGGTTGATCCGGGTGCTGGCGAGGCACCTCCCGGCTCTGACGGCGTTACCACCATCGTTAAGTGGATTGCGTGGATCGTCTTCGCCTTGGCTGTTATCGGTGTGCTGGTGACTGCTGGTGCGATGATGATTAACAACCGCCGCGGTCAGGGCGGCGAGCACGCTGCCAGCCTCGGTTGGGTGTTCGGTGGCTGTATCCTGGCCTCCGCAGCCAGCGGTCTGGTCGGCATGTTCATGGGCTAAAAGCCCTGCACGGGGTGCGCTCACGCACCCCGTGACCCTTTTAATCTCAAGCGAGACCCGTCACTGGGTCTCCTATCCCCCATTACCCACTATCACTCACTCAAGCTCTTCCCCACACTGGGTAGGGCTATCTGGTGTACCCCGAAATCCGGGGTGATGAGACATGGAGAGACATCATGGAGAAAAAGTCTGGCGTGACCATTCCCCGCTGGGGTATCGGCATTATCGCCGGTGTTGGCGTGCTGCTGGTCCTGTTGTTGATTGTGCTGATTCCACGTGGCGGCTCGAGCTCGTCAGCATCGAGTGGCTCTAGTGCATCAGCGGGTTCCGGGCAGCAGTTGACTCATGCCACGTCATCTCTTGCGGCTGGCTCTTGTGGTGCTGGTGCCTCGGATGATGAGTCTGTGATGGATGCTGCCCCGAAGGGCACTAAGTGGGTAACCACCGATTCAGGTTGGACCGGTCCCTCATCTAAGACTGCTGGGCCTATGGTGGATTCCCCGATTCGTAGCTGCTTTGAGCACTCTGCTGAGGGTGCACTGTACGCGGCGACTTGGACTATGTTGCAACTTAATGATCCTGCTGTCTCTCAGCAGACCTACGAACGCTACGTAATTAATGGAACGGGATGGGGTACTCCGTCAGCTTCAGCTCCGCAGCAGGTGGCTGGATACCAGTTCCTCTCCTATACCCCTGAGCGTGCTGTAGTAAGGCTTGCTGTTGTTATTCCTGAGAGGGGCACCGGATGGATCAGCGCTGATGTGACTATGGTTTGGCAGGATGGCGACTGGCGTCTGCGTGTTCCGGATGGAAACGCGAAAAACCCTTTGGGTATTGGTCCTGTCTCTGACACTACCAAGTTCATTCGTTGGGGTACTGTCTAATGTGCTGGGTCTGGGAGACTAGCTGTCTGGCTAAGGAAGCCGCTCAAACGGTAGGCGATAGCCTCATGGATCAGCTAGCGCACAACGCCAGTGTTGCGATGGCATCTACGATTGAAACATTAGGAAGCTTTTGGGTTACTGTTCCGACTATTCCTCTCGGAGATACTCAGGGAAATCCTTCTGATCCTGTAGGATTCTTGCAGGGACACACCTGGTGGATTTGGTCCACACTCATGGTCTTTAGCGTGCTCTATGCTGCAGGACAGATGATATGGAGCCGAAAAGGCCAGCCACTCATGGAGCTTGTGGCGGCGCTGATACGGTCACTCCTTGCCTCCTCGGCAGGGCTTGGAGCTGTGGTTATTCTTCTACAGGTTGGCGACAGCTACTCCACATGGATTCTTGACAAATCTGTTGAAGGCGGATTTACTCAAGGCCTGAAAAATATCATGAAGTATGAAAGCGCTTCAGATTTGCAGATTTTCGTGATTGTCGCAGGCATCATTGCGATGCTGGTCTCTCTCGTCCAGATTTGCCTACTGATTGTCCGCTCGGCGCTCTCTGTGCTGCTGGCAGGTACTCTACCGCTGGCCTACTCTGCGACCAATACCCAGTGGGGTAAGCAATGGTCCCAGAAGCACGCCTCGTGGCTTATCGCTTTTGTGCTTTATAAGCCGGTGGCAGCAACAATTTATGCTGCGGCCTTCAAAGTTACCGGCTCAGCACTGACTGGCCAGCTGGAGGGCGCGGCTACATCGATTGTCGGCCTCATGAGTGGCCTCGTCCTCATGGTCGCTGCCCTCTTTGCTCTACCCGCCATGATGCGCCTCATTGTGCCCGCGGTTGGAGCTGCCTCAGCCGGCGGCGCAATGTTCGCTGGTGCAGCTGTCGGTAGTGCGGCATCTGGCGCGGTCAATATGGGATCGCGTATGGCCGCTAAGGGCGGTAGCTCAGGTGGCGGTGGCGCTGCTGGTGCAAGTGGTGCTGGTGGTGCTGGTGGTGGTGCATCCGGTGCCGCAGCTGCTAAGGGCGCTGGTACGGCTGCCGCTGGTGCGGCCACTGGTGGAGCTGCTCTGGCTCTGATGGCTGTTGGAGCAGCCGCGAAGAAGGGTACTCAAGCTGTGCAGGCTGCTGTCCATGATGCTGCCGGTGAGCAGCCTCCGCAGGGCGGTTCAAGCTCTCATAGGCCTGCTCCCTCTCAGGGCGGTGGTGCTCGTGGCGGTGGATCCGGCGGCTCAGCAAAGCCGAATCCGCAGCCTAAGCCGCCGCAGCCCGAGCAGAAGAAGCCGGAGGGAGGATCGAGTGGCGCACGTTGATACTGAGTATGTTGAGCCCACATACGGTAACTGGAGGCTCCCCCAACGTGCCGGTATTGGCAGACTCTCCGGCCTTGCCACTGCTCTGCTGTTTGTCACCATCATCATCACCATCTTCGTCATGCGTCTGGCCGGTATTATCCCCGGCCTCATCATTGGCGTTATCCTCGCGCTTTTCCTGGGATCCTTCGCTCTGAAAGACAAGCACGGGTACACGCTCATGGAGCGCCTCTCCGAAAGGCTTATTTTCATGTTCGCTCGCTTCCGGAAGCTCAATATCTTCCGCTCAGGTCCGCTCGGCGCTACCCCCACGAATGAGTTCCGCCTGCCCGGTGTGGCTTCCTCTGCGGTGACCTATGAGGGTACCGACAGCGTGGGGCGCCCCTTTGCGCTGATTCACATGCCTGCCGTTAGTATCTTCTCCGTCTCTCTGGCGGTTGAGCCTGACGGTGCAGCCATGGTCGACCAGGCCGATATTGACCAGTGGGTCGCCAACTGGGGCGGCTTTTTGGCCGAGCTGGGCCGTGAGGTCGGCCTGGTAGGTGCCTCGGTGACCGTGGAGACCTCCCCCGGTTCCGGTATCCGTCTGCGTCGTGAGATTGAGTCGTCCATGTCCAATACGGCGTCGCCGATTGCGTCGCAGATGCTGGCGGAGGCGGCTCAAACCTACCCGTCGGGTGTCTCTGAGACACGTGCGTGGGTGACTTTGAGCTTCTCCGCTGCAGCTCGTGCGGGTATGCGCCGCCGTACCCCGGATGAGATGCTCCGTGACCTCTCCTCCAAGGTTGTCTTCTGGTGCTCGCATTTGGAAGCTACCGGTGCGGGTGTGGCCACCCCGATGGTGGCTGGTGATATTGGTCAGATTGTGCGTACCGCGTATGATCCAGCCGTATCTCGCTTGCTGGATGAGGCTGCCTATGTGGGTGAGAGTCCGGAGATTGACCTGTCCTCTGCTGGTCCGAGTACTGCGGTGGTTGAGTGGAGCCATTATCGGCATGATTCAGGCCTGTCTGTGTGCTGGACGATGAGTGAGGCTCCGCGAGGTGCCGTGTTCTCGAACGTGTTTGCGCGTCTTTTGGAGCCGCACGCGATGATTGGTCGTAAACGCGTGACGATGCTGTATCGTCCGGTGGATTCGGCGTTGACTGCGGCGATGGTTGAGCAGGATCAGAACACCGCCCGTACCCGTTTGACCTCGACTCGTAATGGCTCGGCTCGTCTGTCGGCTGAGCTGGAGGCAGCTAATGCGACGGCAGCTGATGAGGCGCGTGGTGCTGGTTTGACCTATGTGGGTCTGGTAGTGTGCGCGACGGTTGAGACTCCTGCAGAGATGGCTGATGCGGTAGCCGTGGTGGAGCAGGAGCTTGCTCCGTCGAGTCGTATCATGCTCCGCCGTGCGTGGGGTGCTCATGATGCGGTGTTTGCTGCGACGTTGCCGTTGGGTGTGGTGTTGGGTCGCCATACGGTTCTGCCGGAATCGGTGAAGTCGGCGTTGTAGCCCTTGTGATGTTGCGTAGACCTGGGGATTTGTGGATGCAGATTCCCAGGTCTCTGCAAATCAGCATTTCTGCATATCTGCTTTTCTGTCTTTCTGTATGGAGGTTTTGATGAGTCGTCGTCGAGTCGTCACCTATAACGCCGCCGAGGCTGACCAGCCGGAAGCTCCGCGCCGAGCTGGCCTGTTCTCGTCCCTCAAGTCTCTCTTCGTCTCGTCTACTGAAGCTCACTCGGGTGCCTATGGCCGCGCCCGTGGGTACATGATTCCCGGTGGCGGCGCATCGCATCTATTTGAGTCTCCTCGCGAGTGGCGTGGTTCTACCCGTCAGGTGTGCGGCATGTGGCCGTTTGCGGCGGGCTCGTCCACCCCGTTCTCTGGTGCCCCTATGGGTATCGATATTGATACGAATGCGCCGGTTGGTTGTGACCCGATTGCGTGGTTTGTGGACGGCATTATTAATAACCCGTCGGTGTTTATCTTGGGTCTTCCCGGTTACGGTAAGTCGACGTTCGTCCGTCATATGCTGTTGGGTATGAACGGCCGAGGTATTGTTCCGTTGATTCCCGGTGACCTCAAGCCTGACTATGTGGACGAAATCACCGCGATGGGCGGCCAGGTCATTCAGCTGGCCCCCGGTCGTGGTCACTTGAACATTCTGGACCCGGGCGAGCTTAGTACCATCGCTGATTCTCTTCCCCCGAAGACTCGTGAGCGTCTGATGGTGGACGCTCACTCACGCAAGCTTCAGATGCTGTCCGCGCTGATTTCAATTCTGCGTAAGGGCCACATCACCCCGCATGAGGAGACAATTCTGGATGCTGCCCTGACGTATCTGGAAGAGCATCATGAGGGTGTGCCGGTGGTTCAGGATTTGCTGGATGTGATTGTGGCTCGCCCGCAGGCGCTGCAGGATGTGGCGCTGGATCGTGGCGATGAGGGCCGCTATAGGGATGCGACGGATGCGCTGGTGTCCTCGCTGATGTCTCTGAATGGTCAGGGCCGCTTTGGTGATATGTTCTCTAAGCCGACTACGGCACGTTTGGCGATGGACCGCCCGGCTGTGTTCGATATTAGCCAGATTTCTGATATTCACCGTGATGTGCAGGCTGCTGCTCTGCTGGCGTGCTGGTCTACGACGTTCGCGTCGGTGGAAATTGCGCACACGCTGGCTGATGAGGGCCTGGCGCCGCGCCGCAACTATTTCGTGGTCCTCGATGAGCTCTGGCGTGCGCTCCGTGCGGGTGCGGACATGGTGGATCGTATTGACTCGCTGACTCGTCTGAATCGTCGTGATGGTGTGGGTCAGGCGATGATTACGCACACGATGAGTGACCTGGACGCGTTGGCGACTGAGTCTGAGCGTGAGAAGGCTCGTGGTTTTGTGGAGCGCTCTGGTCTGGTGATTACTGGCGCCTTGCCGCAGTCTGAGATGGCGAAGCTACGTCGTGTGATGCCTCTGAGTCAGGCGGAGGCGGCGCGTCTGGTGTCTTGGGCTGATCCTGGTTCGTGGTCGCGTCTCGCTCAGAATCGTTCGGCGCATGGTGCGCCCCGTCAGGCACCTGGCGTTGGTAAGTTCATGGTGAAGGTGGGTGGACGCCCGGGTATTAGTGTGATGGTGCGTCTGACTCAGGTCGAAATTGATATGAACAACACCAACAAGCGTTGGGGTAATAGTGACGGGTCGGTGCATGTGGCTAGTGGTAATGAGGTGACGAACGCACTGGTGGGTATGCCTGCTGGTAACACTGGCACATACGGAAATGTAGAAATACAGGAATCTGTATATGAGGATTTCAATATTTCTGCACAGTCTTCTGGCTTGTCAGAGACCTATGCGCAGCAGGAACCTGACCAGCCGCCGGTACGTTTCTCCTCCACGGATGCGGCACCGGCCCCCACCCCGCAGCACAATCAGACCCCTGCTGAGTCTACACACCTGATTCCGAGCCCGGAAGGATACGGCTACTATGAGCACTCCGCATAAGCGCGGCTTCAACACTGAAGCGTTCGTCATCTGGGGCATTATCGCCCTCATCCTGGTCGCCGGCATTATCTTCTACTCCGGCTACGCGGTCGGTGCCGCTCTGACCGGTCAGAGCATTACCGTATGGAACCCGGTCGCTGCCATGATCGGCGTGATTCGTGGAACCGCGCCCTGGTCTATGGCTTCCACGGTGGTCTCTATCGTGGTGGCTGTACTGCTGCTGGGCGGTGCGGTAGGCATTTGGTGGCGCAAGCTGGCGAACAGCACCCCGTCAACGCGCGTGGATAAGGCCGGGTCCATGATGGGCTCTGGCGCTGATATTGCGTTCATGCGTGAGAAGGCGGCGTTGAATGATGCCCGCCGTCTGGGTGTGGATTCGCCGGGTCTTCCGATTGCCAAGACTCTGTCGGGCCAGATGCTGTATTCCGGTTGGGAGAACGTGTGCGTGGACATTTGGGGTCCTCGTACCGGTAAGACCACCTCGCGTGCTATCCCCGGCATCCTGGCTGCCCCTGGCGCGGTGCTGGTCACCTCAAATAAGAGGGATGTGGTGGATGCTACCCGTGGTGTGCGTGAGCAGGTCGGTGACGTGTGGATCTTTGACCCGCAGGCTGTGGCTGCTCATCCGGCAACTTGGTGGTGGAACCCGTTGTCCTATGTGACTGATGAGGTGAAGGCGCAGAATTTGGCGGAGCATTTTGCCTCTGGCTCGCGTGAGGAAGGCGCCCGCACGGACGCGTTCTTCGATTCTGCCGCGAAGGATCTGCTGGCGGCGTTCTTGCTGGCAGCCGCTAAGGACGGTCAGCCCATTACCCGTGTGTACCGTTGGCTGACCCGTGAGACTGATGATGAGGCGGTCGGAATCCTCAAGGATGCCGGTTACCCGCAGATTGCGCAGAACGTGGACGGCATTATCTCTGCTCCTGATAAGCAGCGCGGCGGCGTGTTCGGTGTGGCTCGTCAGATGGCGAACTGCTTGACGTCGGCGGCGGTGCTTAAGTGGGTGACCCCGCCGGAAGAGGGCGAGAGGCGCGAAGAGTTTAACGCCCGCGACTTCGTGCGTGGCCGCAATACCCTGTTCCTTCTGTCGAAGGAAGGCGCTGGTACTGCTGGCCCGCTGGTGACCGCTCTGACGGTTGCGGTAGTTGAGGCTGCTGAAGAGCTGGCGGTTGCGCTGGGTGGGCGTTTGCGTCTGCCGATGGTGGCGATGCTGGATGAGGCGGCGAACGTGTGCCGTTGGCGCGAATTGCCGAATCTTTACTCGCACTATGGCTCGCGCGGTATCGTGATTTGCACGATTCTGCAGTCCTGGTCTCAGGGCGTTGTTGTCTGGGGTCGTGAGGGCATGCGTAAGCTCTGGAGTGCGGCGAACATCAAGGTGTATGGTGGCGGTGTTTCTGAGACTGAGTTCCTGGGCGAGTTGAGCCAGCTGATTGGTGATTACGTCTACTCGAATGTGTCTGTTTCGAGTAGCCGCCAGTCGGGTTCATCTCGTAGTGTCGATAATGACCGTAAGGACAAGATCCTGGATGTGTCTGACTTGGCGGCGCTGCCTCGTGGTCGTGCGGTGGTCTTTGCTTCCGGTGCGCCCGCGACGATGGTTCAGACGATTCCGTGGTACACCGGCCCGGATGCTGCGGCGGTGAAGGCGTCACTGGCTAAGTATGACCCGGCACAGCAGCTGGCGAATGGAGGTGCGTAACGCATGGGCGAGAACGAAGTTCAGCAGGAGCAGGGTCCTGCAACGATTTTCCCGAATGCGGGTGAGTTCGTACATTCCTGGTTGCTGCAGGTGATGAACCGTAAGGTCAATAGCAGGGACACGTTCTGGTGTGCCCAGTGGTGGAAGCACCCGGAGGCGGTGTGCCGTTTGACGGCGTTGTGGCTGTCGTGGGAGGCTTCCCGTGAGGACCCGACGGGTCTTTCGGCGTGGTGGCGTGACCACATGGATTACCACATGTCGGTGTTGATGTCTTCGACTGGCCCGTTTAGGTATTGCGAGGATGGGGAGCATAATGCGTCACGGTATTCTCGTGAGGCGTTCCCGATTCAGGACCCGCCGCGGGGAGTCTTTGACTTGCTGAGTTAACTGATAGAGGGGGCTCACGAAAGTTTTGTCGTGAGCCCCCCTCATTGTGCATATTCTCTTTGGACTAGAGTTCGACTCCGCCGTGGGATTGGTTTATCTGCGGGCGGTGTACTTGCTGCTGTGCAGCCGCCTGCTGAATTTGCTCCGGCTTAACAGGGGTTTTTGTTTCTGTTCCCTTCCTAAGCGTGGCTAAGAGTTCGAGGCTTCCCTTGGTTTCAGGGTCCATCTGCTCAGATGAGGTAGCTACCTCGGCATCGAACTTTTCAGCTTGTCCTTCGGTGAGATAGCCTCGGCCGACGGCAAGCTCGATTTCCTTTTCGGCGGGCATGGGCGTTCCCATAGCCTCATCTTTAGCGTTACGGTAGGCAATGTTTTTGCGTTCGGACTTCTCATCGGGGCCTGCTGAGACTTGGTCCCCGTTGGCTTCGGCGGCGCGGTAGGTGGCTTCAACTTCGGTGCGGGTGCCCGGTGTTCCTACTTCTCGGTAGGTGTTTTCATCGTATAGCCTCTTATAGGGTGAAGGCTGATTGAGGGGCCGAACATTGAGAGTTTTAAGTTCGGTTTGTACATGTGAGTCAAGGAAGCGTGCCTTGATTTTAGAATTATCGAGCCATGAAAGATTAGTCGCATTGACAAGATGGCGGGAAGCCCAGGCGAGAAGATCTGCGCCCCAGAGGAGCGGCTCGTCAGTAGGCTGGGCAAAAATTTTGGTAATGGGCGGGATAATGCCTGCTTTTTCAAGTCGATTAAGCGTGTCTATATCCTTTTGATTCTCGTCTTTACCTTTCTTCTTCTTACCCGTACTGTTCTCCTTGCTATCTGAGACTTTTTCGAAGACAAAGGTAGTGGTAGGCGGATCAGCATGGGTGAGGTGCGTGGTTAGAGCAGTGATAGCTTCCGCTCGGGCAGCATAACGGAGCCTTAGCCGCTCGTCAGGGTCATCGGTATAGGGGATGTTGAAATTGAGTGTGACAATGTTCTGGCCATCTTTGGTGTTGCGGCCCAGGGTATCGAGCATGGGACGGATGTTTTTCTGGACGAGCCAGGGGGAATTTCTGAGGTGGGGTTCGGCGTCTTTCTTCTGCCTTTTCCTAGCTGTATTGTTGGCCGCGTCAGTGGTGTGCCAGTAGTTAATGCCTCCGAAAGACGAAGCGAAGTCTTCGCGGAACTTGGCGATATCGTCGGCTTCGACGACGACGGCAGCGATGGAGTAGTAGCCAGGATGTAATTTTCCATCTTTACCATAGGACGGCTCGACAAAGGTTTCATCAACGAAAGCAATGCGTTCTGCATCAGAATGTTCTTGTAATTGTTGAAAGTAGTCGTTCTTACGTCCAAGAGCTTCGATAAATTTGCTCATTAGTGGGTTTTTAGCCATTAGATAAGACCTTCCGGAAGTTCAGTGTCTATGCTATAATAGTAATGCATCAAAAACTTGAAACTGGCTCCATAGCATACGCTTTGGACCTGGCCGGATGGGCCCTGAGGGTTTGTAGGTGGCAGAATATATAGAAACCACTAGGCTGCCCGACTGGGCTTTTGCACATAAGGCACCCCCCACGGGGTGCCTTTCCTTTTTCCGCAGTCATGACCAGCCCACGGGCTGCCGGGTTTTAGGAATGTTAGACTGGTAGTGCATCAAAAACTTGAAACTAGCACTAGCGGCCCTGAGCTGCTAGGTTGGCCGGATGGGCCCTACTGGGATAGCAGCGCGGTGAAATATACAGAAGCCCCTTAGCGCTCAGATGGGATTTTGCACCAAGGCACCCCCTGCGGGGTGCCTTTCCTTTTTCCGCAGTCATGACCAGCCCACGGGCTGCCGGGTTTTAGGAATGTTAGACTGGTAGTGCATCAAAAACTTGAAGCCAGCACTAGCGGCCCTGAGTTGCTAGGTTGGATGGATGGGTCCTGAGGATTTGTAGGTGGCAGAATATATAGAAACCACTAGGCTATCCGACTGGGCTTTTGCACCAAGGCACCCCCCACGGGGTGCCTTTTCTATTCCCCAATCCGCGAGGCTCCCGACGACCTCGCCCTCACCCAAGCACTCCGCGCCGACATCGCCACCGCCCAAAGTTCAACCCGGCAACTATTCGCTCTTCCTGCTACTGAATCAGGCATTATCCTACCGCCTCTCCCCCACCAAGGTCCTCCACGAATCCTGCGACCGTGCCGGAGCTGAACAACAGTTCACCCCTGGGTCTTGGGTCCACCGTCGCTGGGTTCCTTCTTGCACCGCCGTTCGAGATCGTCCAGATTCTCTGGCACTGCTCCGCGGTGTCCAGCCACAGCTCTACACCGCCAGGGATACCGCGAACTACAAGGTCCTCACCGTGTAGGCTGTGAACATTTACCACGCACGGTTGCCCAGCAGGCTTGAATGTCTCAGCTTCAAATCGATACGCCTGGACCCGAAAGCTTTCGTTCTCAAACCAGCATGCGTACATCACACCGTCGGGGCTCAATACAATCTCATCCGCCTCGGGTAAGTCCAGCGGTGTCGCCTCGCGGTCAGGTGTGCACAGTGTGGCGCCGTACTCGTTCAGAAGTGCCACCGACGAATCGGTCCAGGCTATAGGTTTGGCCCTATAGATTCACATTTCGTCCTCGATAGTTCTTGGAGAAAAACGTAGTACTTGGGTCAGCTCACGCATCTAAATTCACCACTTCTTTGAAACAATCAAGGTTAGAGCGCGAGTGAAGGACAATCACAACCTGCTTGTCACTGCCCTCGATAGCACACGCCATCGATTCGAGCTCAGCGCGCTCCTCTGACGGAGTGAGACCCTTCAAGGTCTCATCAAGCAACACAAGCCGGGCAGCGCCTTCACGTAACACGGAACGCGCAAGCATGAGCCCGCTCGAATTCGATGCTTCAGATGCGAACGGATCGATATCTGGTACGATTACCACTTCGCCTTGGGGATACCGGCGGTATAGAGCATCAAGCATGACGGACTTCCCCGCGCCAGTTGGTCCAATCAAGGCAACCGTAGAACACCCAGAGTCAAGAACACTCTCAAGCAGAGCCAGGTCAGCAGACCGCACGGGCGGATAAGAACGGTCGGCCCGGTACTCTTCAAGCATCCGAACACGCTCCGCAGTCAAGCTGACTACACCAACCTGTTGCAGCGTCTCCACCGTAGATTGGATACCAGATGACAGAGTTACTGCAAAATATATTACGACCGCGGGAGCAACCACTGAGTTCGATCCTTCAACCATCAGTGCCAATACCACTGCAGAAACATTCAGTGACGACACAAGCAACTGAATCAGTCCCGTACGCAGTGCGTAGGCGTTCGCCAACTGAATCGAGCTGCTGACGTATGCAGCCTCCGAATGAGCGTAGGCTTCTTCTCCAGCCCGACGCAGCCCTGCACTGACGGGCGCAGCGTGTAAGCCAGCCTGGGCACCAACCACCCCGATGAAGTCACCTCGGCGATTGGCAGCCGTCGTCGAGGCAGGGAGAATCCACTTTGAACCCTGACGCATAGCAAGCATCGCTAGGGGTGCTACCGCCAACACAACGATCATGAACAACGGGGCGCCAGCCACTGCACCTCCGATGAGCATAAAGGTCTGTAGAATGACCATAAATACCGAACCCAGGGCGCTAGGCACCGACATCTGAAGGTCGGAGAAGTCTTCACCCATCCGCCCCATGACCGCACCGCTTGTTCTAGGACTAGCGAATCGATCGAGCCTGCGTATAATCCGGTCGTGCAAATCGCTCAGCCTAGCGATGGGAGCCCAGTAGAGCGGGCCAAAGAACATGACGGACCCAACAATTGCTGCCAGTGCGCAAGCAGCTGACACTCCAGCAACCTGAGCAGACAGCCCATCACTGTGAGCAATCGTCAATGCAAAAGCAACTTCGGATCCGCTCAAGAGTAGGGCGCCACACGTAATCCACACCAAATGCGGTCCAAACAACAACAGGGCCGATCGTCGGAATGTGGCACGCTTCGGCTCAGGGTCAGGAAGGTTCTGTCCCTCGCTCACATCCGTCGAACCAGCATCTACCCCCTTAGCTGCCCCGGGGCTATGAGCCTGCAACTCAAGAGGGTCAACCCTCGCATCATTGCCGGGGGTGAAGGCACTCGGTACGTACTCCTCCGAGCTTGCCAGAAGTGTGCACGTTGGCACGCACTCTAAGATCCTCTCGGCAACCACTTCTCGTGTTACAGGATCAAGCGCTGCGAACGTATCGTCCAAAATTAGCCAGTCCGGTTTGTCTGCCAAAACGATTGCGACAGCAGCACGGTGTCTCTCTCCTGACGACAAGGTTGCTGCGTCTTGCCAGAACCGCCCGATCACATCCTCAGTGAGCCCCATATCTAAAGCGAGGCTAGTGAACCGGGATACCTGATGTGGCGAAGCAGAAGCTCGCCACGCTGACAACACCGAATGGGACACTTCCGGGTTGCGGGGTACGAAAGCAGAATCGGGGGTGGTCACGGATGTGCGCAATGCTTCAGCGCGCTCAGACGTAGATGAAAGCACCTCTCTAGAATTTGAAGGCTGCCCCACCAAGTCCTGCTGTTTAACCGTGCAATTTGGAGACGACTCGAGCTTGTCGAGCTCACGCATCATTGGCACAGCGAGCCGAATAACCCGATAGTTTACGATGTTGTTCTGCACCGCTGCGTACAGGTAGCGGGCTGCCAAAATAATTCCAATACCGAAACGAGCGGATGGCCAGAGCCATGCGCCGAGAACCGCAACCACAGCGAGCACCGCAGTTAATGCTCCCCGTTCAAGGAATCCATTCAGGATCTGCAACGGGACCCGTCTGTGCAGAAGCTGCTCTTCGGTGTTTCGGATGCTAGCGACCTTGTCCAGGGCGGTACCCCAGCTGGGGATGCTTTGCCCTCGAGGCAGCGCGTTTGCTATACGCTGGATCCACTGCCTACGCTCTCCCTCTAGAGCGACGTACTGTTCCCATAGTCGGCCCACCAAGTTGATGAGACGGACGCTGACGAATACCAATCCAGTGATGAGCAACGCAGCGATGGCGCCGCTTGCACCATATAGCGCGAGCGAAGCCGCGAGAAAGGCAATAATCTGAACGGTTGAAACGGCGAAATCAACAACGAAGGCAAACTGGCTGATCTGTGCCGGGTATGTGAGAACATGCCCGTGAGCTTCCGGCGGATGGGATGACCTACCAAAGATGTCCCGGAAACGGCGGTATGTAAGCTGTCGAACCGCGATCGTGAGAATAAGCTCTTGGCGTTCCTTCACCCAGTACCCTAGGCTTTCAGCCAGGAAAGCGAAGATGAGTAACCAAATAGCACTGCCTGGGGTCCTCTCACCTGACGTTACCCGGCCGATACCTGCCGTAATCATCAGAGCCCCTGCAATATTCAGTAGGCCAGCGGTGAAGACGGTGAAACTTGTGCTCATTGGCGCGAATACCAAAGCAAGCCAGCGGATCCGTCTCGGCAGGTTCCGCGCTATCCTTTGATAGCGCACATACAAGTGCTCGATGGGCATGTCTCTCAGATGCAGGCTAGGAGCGCTCTGTGCTTCGCCCCGTCGCTTGTGATTGATTACTATTACGTTTCTCCAGTCATTCGGTATTCGAGTTCAGGTGTACGGCCTCGTTAATAAGTTCGTCGTTCGAAAAACGGGCTTGGAGGCCGTTGAGAGCTACCTGGACATTTATGCTCGGGTCGAGAGCAGTCCGAGCCTGCATGAGCAAAAGCTCTACCTCAGCCTTCGACTTCGCATCGAGTTGCGCCTGCGCGGCGCGGAATCTGGCTTGCACAGTCCATTCGGGCGTTTCCGCCTCATATGATGCGCGTAGCATGTCCAGGACAGCCTCATCATCCCCAAGATTTGCTGCTTTCGCATACTCATCTCTTGCGCGACGAGGGGCCCCTAATTGCATAAGGATGAACCCGAGAAGTCGGTGCGCTTCAGGCATGCTTGGGTCAAGCTCAACCGTCTATAATGATCAGCCAACGTCGGCTGACAGTTGCCTTCTCGGGCACGCACTGAAATTGGGTACGGGACAAATATACAACAATTTGACCAAAATCCAACATATAAGCGTGTCTGTCGGGCTCATCCCCGCGCGTACGGGGAAAACCCGCCGCCTTACCAATAAGGTGGCGGACATCCACGCGTTAATGCCCTCATCGGGTATCTACCCGAGGTATTTTAGTCGCGTGACTAGGCATCACGCGGAACAGTGATGATGCCAAACAGCTGATGCAGCTCCTCCGGATGCACCTCAAAATACCCGCGATCCGGGCCGCTAAACATCGAACTCTGATTCCAGCCGCGGCGGCCAGCACGCACATAATCAAACCGGAAATCACTACGCGCCGCCACATGATCCATGAAAATGCGGGTCGCACGACCATTACCCTCGCGGAAGGGGTGCGCCTGGTTCAGGTGCGCAAAAATCGCGGCGGCAGCCTCCACAAATTCCTGATGGTTCAGGCTCGCCCAGTCGGTCGCACGGCTAGTGGTGAAAACGTAGTCGAGGTACCGGTCAATACTCAAGGGCCCGCGCTGAACGCTCGCGAAAGCACTCACGCCCTTAGACATGTCCACGGTGCGGTACTCCCCCGCCCAGTCGTACACATCCTGAAAGAGGTAGCGGTGAATGGCCTTGAGGTGCTCCGCGTCGAAGGTGTGGGCGATGAGCTCGGGGTCCTTGGTGAGCTCGTAGCCTCGTCGGGTGACGATGCGGTGCTCGTAGAGCGAAAGCGCCGCGGGGTCCTTAATGCCAGGCTTATTCCGCATGACGTGCTGGTGGGGTTCGGGGTAGAAGTAGGCTTCCCAGTTCTTCTGCTGACTCACGGTTTATTCACCCTCCTCTGCACTCTGCTGACCCGCGTTTTGGCTACCCGCGTTTTGGCTTGTCCGCGTCTGGTAGGCGAGCGCTTTCGCCAGTGCCTGCCGGTCGTATTCTTCTGCGGTGATTCGCCCGAGCTCGTAGTCGATGAGTAGCGTGACGTCTTCGCGGGTGGGGTTGTCGCCCTCAAGCCAGGATGAGGCGAGGGGCTGCATGACGTTACGGCGCTGCTCTTCGGTGAGCAGCTCGAATAGTTCGGGGTAGCGCAGGTGCAGGTCAAAATGATCTGACACTGTATGTTCCTTTCTTGACCTTCACAGGTCGGCCTCACGGCTTAACTGTGAGGGTGGGAGGTATTGGTGCGGCGGAGAGCGCTCTTCAACAATTTAGATGACGAATTTCTCATCAGCGATGATGACGCGTTGCTTCTGCTGCAGAGAATAGTCCTGCAGAGAGTAGTAGAAATAACGCTTTTCTTGGTCTTCTTCTGCACGAATTAGCGGGGTGAATACTTCAGGGCCATTATGCACGAGGTATTCGTAGAGTGCCTCAAAATCGGGGGTGCTGTCTTCCACGGTTATCCCCTTTCCGAAAGGTAGTCGACGGGCTGGTATCGCTCGGTTACGTTGGCGGTTGCGCCGGGTTCGGTGGAAGAGTTCGCCTCTTGTGCCCTCTGCTTCCCGATGGCGCCGGCGGCGGCCCCACTCACCAATTTTCTTGTGGGGCACCTCGTATATTCCAGCCTAACCCAGGTGCCGAAAACAGGCACTGTCCACGGTCATTCTGGGGAGGGTGCCGCCCGGCATGACAAACCTCTGGATACCGGTTTCCGACGGATGGTAGTCTGATGGTGCATCAAAACCTGAAGGTGGCACTAGTGACCCCGAGTTGCTAGGTTGGATGGATGGGCCCTCCTGGGTTGCAGGTGGTGAAATATATAGAAGCCACTACGCTGTCAGACAGGGATTTTGCCTCAGAAAGGCGCGCCCACGGGGTGCGCCTTTTGCCATGCCCCGTGCGCTCTCTTCATGAGAGAACGACCGTTCACTCAGCGCCCTGACGGCAGGCGTGATAGGGTAAATCTGACACCTGTACCGGGGCACCGACAGTCCATCCGGAATCTCCAATTCCACTCTGGATTGGCACGCGGAGCCTCGCGCCGTCTTCACTCACTCCACACTCTACGAAAGCAGCCCCGGCACCAAGGGGCCGGGCCACGCCACGTTCCCACCGCTGGGAGCGCAAAGATTGGAGACACGTTGCAGCAAACACCCCATTCGAGCATCCCACGCGGAGTTTACGTCTTCCTCTACATCCTCGGCCTCATCGTCCTCGCCATCTTGCTCTTCATGGTGCCGCGAGGCGGGGCCTCCCCGGTCGAGCATCTGGGCTCCCCCAATCAGGCTGCGGCCGAACCCGGAACCTGCGGGGCCGGTGCATCCGCAGACAAGACCGTTCTGAAGACCGCACCGACGGACACCCAGTGGGTGACCACCGAATCGGGGTGGACCGGCCCCGTCTCGCAGACCGCGGGCCCCGTCGTGGAATCCCCGATTCGTAGCTGTTTTGAGCACTCGGCGCAGGGTGCCCTGTACGCATCCGCGTGGGCACTCATCCACGTCAATGACAGCCCGGAGGCGTACCTGCCGACCGTCATCGGCCCCGGCGCGGAGCAAATCACCAAGGACCGCCTGCAGGACACGACGACCCGCACCGTCGTACGCATCATGGGGTACCGCTACATGTCGTACACCCCGGAACGCGCCGTCATCCGTATTCTTTTCCAAACCCCGTCAGGCACCTACCGTTACTTTGAGACGACCATGGAGTGGCACAACGGCGACTGGGCCCTGTGGGTACCCGCCGAGCAGCCGCAGGTGACCGACGAATTCGCCAAGGACAAGTACGTCACCTGGACGGCCGCGTAGGTTCCTCACGTTCGCCGCACCGCACGAGTAGCACGCAGATACACACTTTTACACTACGAAAAGGGCACCCCGATGTCGCAGACCCCCATGTCGGCCAGTAGTCCGGCTCCCATCCCAGCCCCCTCCACTAACTCGCCAATTCCTCAAGAACAGATGCATCAGCGTCAGGACCTGCTGGAACACCTCCGCCAGGTCAAGCAGCTGGTAGATCGCGCCGCGCCCTGGGCCGATTCGATGAAGAGCGCGCAGAAGGCGTACGTTGCCGCCGTACCTGAGCCTCCTCGGATTAAGCTCAAGCGGCTCTTCGTGGCCTGTTTTAAGCTGATTCCGTGGACGTACCTTGCCAGCTCCATCATCATGCTGATCGCCTACCTACGCTACCTGTACGCCAACCCGCAGATTCACTCGAGCGATATTCCGTGGCACACCATTCACGTGCCGGCGATTGTCTCGGCGATTGTGATTGCGGCTCTCTGGTGGTCGCTGATGTACTTTGTCGCATACCCGCTGGCGGCGGCGAAGGTCGAGCGGGAGAACAACAAGCGTCGCGCGCATAACGACTCGGTGTGGAGCGACTATGAGGAGCCGGCCATCGCCGAGCTTTCTAAGGTGCATAACGAGTACATGGAGCGTTTCTCCCACTGGTTCCCGGAAGACTACCTGTACCCGAATGCGGCGGATACCCTGTACAAGTACGTTCGCCAGGGCCGCACCTACACCCTGCAGGAGGCGCTGAACCTGTACGAGCAGGAGAGGCACCAGCTGTGGGTGCGCCTGAGCATGGAGGAGCAGGCCCGCGAGACGCGAATTCACAACGCTATCGTGGAGGACATGATGGACAAGCAGCTGTACGAGCAGCGCAGGGCCAACGTTCTGCTATCCGGCATTTTGGTGGCGACTACGGCTACGGCGGTGGCCGCCTCGGCCCCCCGCCATCACTACCACTACCACTACTAGGCGCTACGAAAAGTAGCAAGCTCTACACGGGGAGGGGACGCACTCCGGTGCGGCCCCTCCCCTGTTTCTACGTTTGAGGTTTAGTCCTCTAGCTATCGGGATTCTCGCCGACTCACAGCGTCTAGAAGCGAGAACTGCACCGGACTGGACGGCGAGAAAAATAGTGTAAAAAATCGCCAATTTTTTCACTATCCCCTCTGATTTCCAGAAAATAGTGAAAAAATTGGCGATTTTTTTCATAATCCAGGTCACAAATAGGTGATTCGGGGGTGGTGCCAACCTCTCCCTCAGCCCCTAGACACCGCCTCCGTTAGAAGAAGTCAATGTCAGGGAGGCCCGAAAACATCTCAGCGAAGAGCTCGTACGTACCCCGAACGAAGCGCTCGCCGCCGTCCTCCACCTCACTATCAGCCCGCGAATACGTGAAAAGGCCACCAATAATCTTCACACCAAAGAGATACAGCCCAACAGCCCCAAGAGCCAGAGCAGCGAAAGGCATCACCAGCATGACTACAAAGTGAAGAATCACGTTATCAATCGAGCTACCAAGCAGCACCAGGCCAACAATAACGACCCCCATCACCACCAGGCACACGGGCACGCTCACAACGTACATGCCCCAGGCGGTAATACGCAGAATGGTCTTCCAGAAGCCGCGGCGCGGCTTCTCCTGCAGATAATCTGCGGGATGCGGAAGATACGTGTGCTGAAGGGCGGGCTGGTTGCTCATAGGTGGTTGTCTCCTGACGTACTCGGTGTATACATCAACTCCCCTGAGAATACGTCACCCACCTGGGCGATTCCTCAAAACAGGCATGAGCAAGCAAACCACACCTGTTAGAGCACGTCCGGGTGGACCGCCACCTCCACGGCGGCGGGCAACACCCGCGCACTAATGCGGTGCGCCGACGGCGCCGGGTCGCCATCCACCTCAACCGGCTGCGCACCATCCGGGAACTCCAGCACCACCTCGGACCCCACCAGGTGGCGAATCACCGGTAGCTCAACGCGCGGCGAACCCAGAATCGTGCGACGCATCACCTTCGCCATCAGCAGGCCCCACTCCACCAGGTCACGCGGGGACGCCACAATCACCTCAAGCTTGCCGTCGTGCACATCCGTCATATCCGCCAGGCGAATACCGCCCTGCAGGCGACCGCAATTCGCAACCAGCACCGAACGCATGGGCAGGATGCGAGGCTCCCCACCGTCCACGCTGATGCGCACCGGATGCGACCTGCCCAGCATATGCTTCATGCCGGACTGCACGTATGCAACCCAGCCGAACTTCGCCTTAATCTCCTCGTTCGTATCGTTCATGACGAGCGCATCAAAGCCGGCACCACTCATTACAAAGAATGTGTGTTCTGTTTCTTCGCCGGTGGTGCCCGTCGTCGTCATCTCAATCGCATCAACGGCCTGACCTGCACCGTTGAGCGCAATATCAATACACGCCGCCACGTCACTGACCGGAATATACAGGTTACGCGCCAGCAGGTTACCGGTGCCCATCGGCAGAATACCCAGGCGCGGCTTGCGCCCCTCGTGATGCGCCAGCGCCGCCGCCACGGCACGCACCGTACCGTCACCACCTGCGGCAATCAGCAGGTCAACGCCCTCGGCAATCAGCTCGCGGGCGGCCTCTGAGCCGGGCTCGTCCACGCGGGTGGTGCGCACCAGCGCCTTCGGGTGGCCGTTCGCCGCGAGGATACGTTCCAGAATCTCAATAGCCACCGCAACGCCGGGCTTGCTCGGGTTGTACACCACGCCCACGCGACGACTGGGGCCGGTAGGCAGGGTCGGCAGAACGCCGAAGGGCGCACCCAGCTCGATAGCGCGTCGGCGCGCCTTCTTGCGGGCACCAGTGGCGGAGGCGGTCAGCGCCGCCGCCGCGGAAACACCAAGGAGTTTACGGTAAAGAGGCATAGTTCTTAGACTACCCGCCCACGCAAAAACCCGCCCACCGGTTACGCGGTGAGCGGGTTTTTCAGCTGGTTATGAGATTACTCAGCGGCTACAACCGGGATAACCTCGGCACCACCCATGTACGGATGAGGGAGCCGGGTGCGAGCGCGCGAGCACTCAAGAGGCTTCCGAATCAGGCGAGGTAACGAGCCTGGAGCCTCGGAATCACCTCTTCGTTCCTTTATTCAGCGACTACTGCCGGGATAACCTCGGCGCCACCCATGTAGGGGCGGAGTGCTTCCGGGATACGTACAGAGCCGTCAGCCTGCTGGTGGGACGGAGGTGGGGGATTCCGAGCGCGCGAGGCACCAAATCCCCCGCCGGAGTGGAGACTCACTCCAGCAGGCATCCCTTACTCAGCGGCTACTGCCGGGATAACCTCGGCGCCACCCATGTAGGGGCGCAGAGCTTCGGGGATTACCACAGAACCATCTGCCTGCTGGTGAGTCTCCAGGATGGCTACCAACCAGCGGGTGGTTGCCAGGGTGCCGTTCAGGGTTGCCACGGAGCGGGTGCGGCCCTTACGCACGTTGCCTGCCTCGTCCACGGTGTCCGGGGTGCGCTCGCGGATGTTCAGGCGGCGCGCCTGGTAGGTGGTGCAGTTCGAGGTGGAGGTCAGCTCACGGTAGGTGCCCTGGGTGGGGACCCACGCCTCGCAGTCGAACTTGCGGGCTGCGGAGGTGCCCAGGTCGCCTGCGGCGGTGTCAATCACGCGGTAGGCGAGGCCGCAGCGCTGCAGCATTTCCTCTTCGAGGGACAGCAGCTTCTCGTGCATCTCTTCTGCCTGCTCGACGGGGCAGTAGACGAACATTTCAGCCTTGTTGAACTGGTGCACGCGAATGATGCCGCGGGTGTCCTTACCTGCGGAGCCTGCCTCGCGGCGGTAGCAGGAGGACCAGCCCAGATACTTCTTCGGGCCCTTCTCAAAGTCGAGAATTTCGTCGGTGTGGTAGCCGGCGAGCGCCACCTCGGAGGTGCCGACCAGGTACAGGTCGTCGCGCTCCAGGCGGTAGATTTCGTCGTCGTGCTTGACGTTGAAGCCGGTGCCGTTCATGATTTCGGGGCGTACCAGGGTGGGGGTGGTCATCATGGTGAAGCCGTGCTGGGTGGCCAGGTCGAGCGCCATCCACATGAGGGCCTGCTCCAGGCGGGCCACCTGGCCCTTGAGGAAGTAGAAGCGTGCGCCGGAGACCTTCGCGCCGCGTGCCATGTCGATGCCGTCGACGAGTTCACCGATTTCGAGGTGGTCGCGCGGCTCGAAGCCGTCAGCGGAGAAGTCGCGGGGGGTGCCGACCTTCTTGACGACCACGTAGTCGTCTTCGCCGCCGGTGGGCACGCCGTCGATGATGAGGTTCTCGATGCTGCTGATCAGTTCCTCGTATTCGGCGGTCTTCGCCTCGGAGGCTGCCTTCGCCTCGTTGACGCGGGCTGCCAGTTCCTTGGCCTGTGCGACGAGCGCGGGCTTTTCTTCCTTGGGTGCCTTGGCAACCTTCTTACCGAAGGCGTTCTGCTCGGCGCGCAGGTTCTCGTATTCGCCGATGAGTGCACGGCGTGCGGTGTCGGCTTCGAGGATGCGGTCGACGTGGGTTTCGTCCTTGCCGCGTGCTCGCTGGGAGGCGCGGAAGACGTCGGGGTTTTCGCGGAGGAGGTTAATATCAATCACTGTTTTATCCTACCTAATCTTGCGGTGGGTTGTGGGTGGGGTTTGCGCTGGTGGGGCACGGGTAGGTGCGGGGGTGGCTAGCGGCGCTGCAGGTGTGTGGGGCGGCCGTTCGGGAAGAGCGATTCCAGCCACTCGTGCGCGGAGTCGAAGGAGGCGTCGGAGTGGATGCTGTCGACTTCGGTGTTTTCGTGGTCGGCGCGCGGGTAGGAGCCGAGGAATTTCAGCGTCGGGGAGACGCGGTGCAGGCCGCGCAGGGCGTCGCGCATGCGTGCCTCATAAATGTGGCCGTCGGCGTCGATGCTGAACGAGTAGGAGCCCATACCCTCACCGGTGGGGCGCGACTCGATGCGGGAGAGGTTCACGCCGCGCACCGAGAACTGTTCGAGCAGCTCCATGAGCGCGCCGGCGCGGTTGGCGGGCAGCGGCACGGTCAGGGTGGTCTTGTCGGAGCCGGTCGGCTCAGGGATGTCGGCGATGCGTGAGAGCAGCACAAAGCGGGTCACGGCGTTCTTGTTGTCGCCGATATTGTCCTGGATGACGTGCAGTTCGGGGTGGTAGTTCAGCAGCGCCGGGGAGCAGATCGCGGCGTCGTAGGTGCATCCCTCTTCGAGCAGGCCAACAGCCGCCGCCGCGGTGGAGGAGCCGGGCAGGTACGCCGCGGTGGGCACGTTCTCCTGCGCCCAGCCGCGCACCTGCGCCCAGGCGTGCGAGTGCGTGGAGATGGTCTTAACGTCCTCGATGCTGATGGGCTTCGCGGCGACCAGCACGAAGCGAATCGGCACGAGCACCTCGCGGATAATGCGCACACCCTCGCTGGCTGCGATAGCGTCCAGGGTGGCGCTCACGCCGCCCTCCACAGAGTTTTCGATGGGCACCATGGCGGCGTCCGCCTCGCCCGCGTTGAGGCGTGCGAGCGCGTCGGGCACGCTAGTGGCGGGGATGCGTTCGGCGTCGGATGCGCCGGGGACGCTCAGCAGGGCGGATTCAGTGAAGGTGCCGGAGGGGCCCAGATAGGTGTATCGCATGGTCACCATGGTATCGGGTTGGGGTCGGTATCGGTGGGGTTTCGCCTGTGCTGTATGCATCTCGGAATGGCTTCGGTCATGGGTTGGCGATTTTAGGGGTGGGTTAGTGACGTTGGGGGTGGTTAAGACCCACCCCTAACGTCACTAACCTATGACTGAAGCCTAACCCCCTAACCCGCGAACTGATGCACCCGCGCGGTGTCCCAGTACTGGGCGGGTACGCCTCCGCCCATGAGCTCACGGGCGATAGCGGCAGCCTGCACGGAGCCAGCCTCCGGCAGGGGCGCGTGGGAGCCGGCAATAATGACGTTGCCGCGGCGGCGACCCTTCAACATTGCCGAATCCGCCACAATGCACACGTACTCGAACACCTCAAGCAGGGCGGACGCCTCGGCGCGGGCACCGGTCAGCGCCGGCCCATCACCGCAGTTGAGGATGTACAGGCCGCCGGGTGCCAGCGACTCGGCGACGGTGCGGGTGAACTCGACGGTGGTGAGCGCCTCGGGGGTGGTGTCACCGGCGAATACGTCACGAATCAGCACGTCGCGGGAAGCCGGGGCAAACGTGGAGGTGACGGCCCCCGCCTCACCCACACGAATTTTCACGCGCGGCGCCTTGGGGATGTCGAACCAGGCGCGCACGTACTCGGCGAGCTTGGCATCCAGCTCGACAACCGTGTTGCGGCTGGTCGGGTACAGGTCAGCGAAATAGCGCGCCATGGAACACGCGCCGCCGCCCAGGTGGGTGATGCGCAGCTTCGCGGCGTCCAGGTGCTCCTCCACGTGCGAGGAGACGACCGCGGCAATCCAGCGCATGTACTCAAAATCCAGCTGGCGGGGTTCGCCCACGATTACGTGGGAGGACTGCACGCCGTTGATGAGCAGCAGCCAGCCGTCGGCGTGGTAGCCGTCGGGGACGAGCTCCGCCTCACCCGTGGAGATGGGGTACACGCCAGCGGCGGCGCCCTGCACGGGGGTGTTCTCGATATCGTCGATGCGGTTCTTCTGGTTCTTCTGCGTCTTCTGGGCTTTCTTCGGTGCCCTGCTCTTTTTCGCCATACCCTCTAGCCTAGCCGACGACCCGCCCCCGATCAGCGCCGCACCTAATCGGGGGCGGGCCGCCCGACGGCGCTCGCATCCCGGGGTGCCGCTCCTGCACGCCCCTAGCGTACGCACCCGCGAGGAACCGCCTCCGCAGAAACAGGCTGAGTAGACTGGGACCCATGGGATTTGTATGTCAGGGCCGCTACGCGCTCGCACCGATTGAACCGACCGACGCCGAAAAATACGTCACCCTGCAGCTGGACTGCATGGAGCAAACCTACGATCCGGTCTACTTCGACGCGCTCGGAGAAAGCTTCACCGCCCGCCACCGCGCCGAACGCGACGAATACCTCGAAGACTTCCACCGCCACATCTCCTCCCCCACCGTGCGCGGCTTCTTCGCCTACGAGGTGCCCGGCTGGACCCCCGACGGTGGACTCTCCTGCGCCGTGGGCACCCAGATCGACTGGGAGAAGCCCGTCGGCCTGGCGCTCTCCCTGTGCGAGCCCTCCTCCTGGGAGCTCGAACGCGCCGATTCCATGCCCGAGCTGCCCGCAGGCACCCGCAAACTCACGCACCTGTACACCCTCGACCACACGCACGGCACCGGGCTCGGACAGGCGCTCTACGACTCCGTCATCTACCCGGACGAAAACTCCTACCTGTGGGTTATGGCCGAAAACGAACGGGCGCTCTCTTTTTACGAGCGCCTCGGCTACCAGCGCAACAGCATCGAATTTGAGGCACGCGGCATCTGGGCGCCCGGCCACAGCGTACGGTACGCGCGCATCCTCAACCCGTAAAACCCGTAAACGGGCGGGCCAGACGGCTAGTCCAGCAGCTGCGGGCACCGCGAGGCACGCGGCGGCCCCGCCCGGGACGCCGTGCGACACATCGCACCCTGAACGCTGTTAGGCGCCACACCCGCAAAGTCTTAACATAGAAAGTGACCTACGCTCGACGCACACCGCACAGACACAGGGAACCCCTGCGCACGCGCGGTACCGGCGCCGAACGCCACCCCACCGAAGGAAAGTAGAATATGACCACCGGTCTTTACCTCTCCGCTACGTCCCCGAACTCGGGCAAGTCCCTGATTGCCCTGGGCCTGGCAGACTCCCTGATTAAGCGCGCGGACCGCGTCGGCTTCTTCCGCCCCGTCTTCGACGGCGCAACCATCGCTGACGACCCCGTAGCACGCCTGATTCGCGAGCACTTCAACCTCTCCGAGGAGCAGGTCGGCGGCGCCGTCTCCATGAACGACGCACTCGCACTCATTGCTGAGGGCGACACCGAAGAGATTTCCTCCCGCGCGGTATCCGCCTACGAGAAGGTCGCAGCCAACAGCGACGTCGTGATTGTTGACGGCGCCTACCTGCCCGCCAACGCACTCGCAGTCGAATTCGACCTGAACGTCCAGATTGCACGCGACCTGGGCCTGCCCGTCGTCGCTATCGTCGGTGCGCAGGAAGCCACCGTCGAAGAGGCAGTCACCGCCGTTGACGTGGCCCGCACCGAGCTGACCGCATCCAAGGCTGACCTGCTCGCCGTCATCGTCAACCGTGCAGAGCCCACCCTGCGCGAGGACATCGAGAAGTCCGTCAAGCGCGGCGAGGCAGACCTGCCCGTCTACGTGCTGCCCGAGATTTCCGAGCTGACCGCTCCGACCGTCGGTGAGGTGGCCGAGGCCCTCAAGCTCGACACCGCCGGCGTGAAGGCTGAGGACCTCAGCCGCGATATCCACGGCATCAAGGTCGCCGCCATGACCGTCTCCAACTTCCTGGGCCAGTTCGTCGACGGCGACTTCGTCATCGTCCCCGGCGACCGTGCAGACATCGTGGCCGCAACCCTGGCCTCCGCGCTGGCACCGTCCTTCCCCGCTCCCTCGGGCGTGCTGCTCACCGGCGGCCTGGACGACGTTTCCGGCCAGCACACCGCCGTGGGCGAGCTCATCAAGAACGCACCCTTCCCGGTGCTGTCCACCGAGCACGACACCTTCAAGTCCGCACGCGCCGTCTCCCGCGTGCACGGCTCCCTCGAGAGCGGTCACCAGCGCAAGCTGGCCGCCGCCCTGGGTGGCTGGGACGAGCACGTCAACAAGGACGAGCTGCTGTCCCGCCTGTCCATCGAGCGCCCGGCTTCCATGACCCCGCTGCGCTTCCTGCACAACCTCATCGAGACCGCACGCGCAAACCGCCGCTCCGTGGTTCTGCCCGAGGGTTACGACGTGCGTATCCTGCGTGCCGCCGAGATTATTGCTCGCCGCGACTTCTGCGACCTGATTCTGCTCGGCAACCCCGCCAAGATTGCCGAGATTTGCCAGGCTGAGGGCATTGAGCTGCCCAGCTCGATCCGCATCATCGACATCGAGAACAACGAGTACTCCGAGGACTTCGCAGCAACCTACGCTGAGCTGCGTGCACACAAGGGTGTCACCATTGAGGCTGCTCGCGAGCGCATGACCGACCCCTCGTACTTCGGCACCATGCTGGTTTACAAGGGCATCGCCGACGGCATGGTTTCCGGTGCTGTGAACACCACCGCGAACACCATCCGCCCCTCGCTCGAGTTCATCAAGACCCGCCCCGGCACCAAGATTGTCTCCTCCGTCTTCCTCATGCTGATGGAAGACCGCGTTCTGGTCTACGGCGACTGCGCAGTGAACCCGAACCCGAACGCAGAGCAGCTGGCCGACATTGCGAAGGCATCCGCGGAGACTGCACGCCAGTTCGGTGTGGAGCCGAAGGTTGCTATGCTGTCCTACTCGACCGGTACCTCCGGCGCCGGTGCGGACGTGGACGTTGTGCGTGAGGCAACCGAGATCGTGCGCGCTTCGAACCCCGACTTCGCGGTTGAGGGCCCGATCCAGTACGACGCTGCTTCGAACATGTCCATTGCGTCGACCAAGCTGCCCGGCAGCGAGGTCGCTGGTCAGGCTACCGTGTTCATCTTCCCCGACCTGAACACCGGTAACAACACCTACAAGGCTGTTCAGCAGTCTTCGGGTGCTGCCGCTGTGGGCCCGGTTCTGCAGGGTCTGCGTAAGCCCGTGAATGACCTGTCCCGCGGCACCACCGTTGAGGACATCATCAACACCGTTGCGATTACCGCAATTCAGGCACAGAGCCTGTAAGGTGCACGCGGCGCTGTAGCGTGAAGGCTGCGGCGTTCCGTTGACATAGAAATCTCCCGCGCTGGGTGGGGCATGCCGTGAAGGTGTGCTCCACCCGGTGCGGGAGATTTTTTGTAATTACAGGGATTTTTTGGTGCAACTCCCCGGTTAGGCTTTGCGGGTGCGGCGGTCGGGATTTGCTCGGTCGAGGCGCACATAGTTAATCACGCCAAGAACAGCCATGCCCACGGCGGTCACAACCGGGCCGAGGGCGGGCGGGAAGAGCCAGGTGAGACCCGCCTCCACGGTGTAAGCGATGAGGCGGTAGGCAAGGTAGGCACACGCCGCCACGAAGAGCGCATAGGCGACGATGATGCCGACCGGGCGGGGGTCGTAGCCTTCTCGCCGGGCGCGCAGAGCGGCACCGAGGGCGTTGCCCAGGTACAGGGCGAGAGCGAGGACGACGACCACGGCGGTGAGGGCACCGTCGAGGAGCGTGCGCGGGGTCAGCGGTGCGGTGCCTGCCTCAGCGAAGAGGTTGAGGACGCGCACCGCGGCGTAGGCGTAGCAGAAGATGACTGCCGCGCGGATGGTGAGGGGGAGGTTGGTCCAGAAGGTTTTCATGCGGCCCCTTTCGAGGAGGAGGGCGGGCTTCTGCCTGAGTGTTACCCCAAGGATACCTAAAAACACCGGCATGTGATGCGAATCAATAGCGTTTGGGCTGGTGAATGTTGTGCATGCGGGACACTATTTTTATTGCGCCGAGTTTAATCGCCGAGAAGCCACATGTGTTTCGAAAAGCAACATTTTTGGTGGCTTCTCGAAACACATGTGGCTTCTCGAGGAAGGGTTTATGGAGGATCCGCCGGAATTTTTGTAATTACAGGATTCCGCCGCCAACCACCCCTACCCCGAGCCGGTGACCGTCCAGGCAGCGGCGAACCGCCCGGGCTGCTAGGCTGCTGCTATGGACAACAACTCAACACCCCTGCTTCCGGACCTCGTTCTCCCGTCCGTAGTGACGACCCTCAGCCTCCCGAGCAAACACGCCGCAACTGATATGCGGCTCCCACAGGCATGGCTGCTACGCTCCGTTCCCGATGAAGAGAACCGAAGCGCCGCCAGCGGAAAAGTCTACGACGATGCCCTAGATTTCCGCTACGTTTACGACTCGAAAGTTCGGAACTACACAAACGTTCGAGAGGGTGACTTCGTGCTGATTCGAGATAATTCGATTCTTCTCGGGTCGGCTGTTATTCGAAAAATTGAGTCATACGAAGCCGATAAGGTCATGACGTTTTGCCCCCGCTGCGGGAGTAGCCGCATCACCTTCAAGTCCGATGGGCTGTGGCGTTGCGATGGAAATTGCCTGAGAAGAGACAAGCTCAAGCCCGAGCAGCGTCTGTATAAGAATCCTCCGCAGAGGACTGAGAGAGTTCAGCGTTTCATTGCCTACTATGGCGATACCTGGACTGAACTTATCGGTGCGTTGGACAAAGATTCTTTTGAAGAGCTTTGCGCACCGGGCAAATATAACCGACAGAACAGCATTGTTGCCCTCGATACGGCAAAAGTCCTTGACTGGCTTGAAAGCCTGAACACTTCGGGTATTTACCAGCTTCCCCTGAGCGATGCTCACGGGGTGCCAGTGAATCCTCGGGGCGGTTTTACGGAACGCACGGTTTGGTCTCGCAACGGTCAGGGACAGTTCCGACAGGAGCTGTTGAACCGCTTCGGCAATATGTGCGCATTTACGGGTGCTTGCCATACGGCGGCGCTAGATGCGGCGCACCTGTACAGCTACGCGCGCGAGGGCAAGCACCGCGTGGAGGAGGGCCTTCTACTGCGCAAGGATTTACATAAGCTCTTCGACGGACAACTGGTGGGTGTGAGCTCTTCGCGCACTCTTCTTCTGCACCCCGATTTGGGGAATACGCAGTATCAGTCGTTGGCGGGTGCTCGCTTGAAGGTTGAGTTGCCGAACCGCGCTCTGGAACTGCTGGATAAGCACCGTGCGGGCCTGAGATGGCTTGAAGATGCACTGGTCTAGGCCTGCTCTGGTTTAGGCCACCGGGCATATAAAAGAAGGTAAACCGGCTTTTATAGCCGCTGTACTACCCACCCTAAAGTACAATTATTACCCGATCTATGCTTGACACAACCATACTTTCCCTCAAGACCGACCAGAACATATATACTAATATTCACTAGCGATATCCCCAGATTCACTAACAGTCCTAAGAACATCCACACCTCTATATATCCATCCACAAGACCAACCGTTGCCCACCGGAAGAAAAGATAACCATCATGTCTGAGCCCAACTCCACGTTCGAGAATATAACCTACTCCAGAGACATAGATCGCCCGACCTCCATCGACCTATTCGCAGGTGCTGGAGGCCTCACAGAGGGACTTCGTGAGGCTGGATTTGCATCTCTGTATGCCAATGAAGTTATCCCTCAATACGCAGCAACCTTCCGCCAGAATCATCCTGGTGTTATGGTTGAGAACGGTGATATCCGAGAAGTTGACGCTCGAGCTGTTCGCGAAAATCTAGGTCTTGCCAAAGGGCAACTAGATCTCCTTGCCGGTGGCCCGCCCTGCCAAGGTTTCTCAATCAACGCACCTGTGCGCTCCACAGACGACCACAGAAACCATCTTTTCCTAGATTTCATGCGCTTTGCCGAAGAATTTCGACCCAAGTCTATCCTTATTGAGAATGTTCCGGGTATGATTTCATTCGAACGAGGCAATACCCTTGAGGCAATTCTTAACGCACTTACAAATATTGGCTATAGCGCAGATGTACGTGTCCTCTATGCACCTCATTTTGGGGTTCCTCAGATGCGTTGGCGTACCATCATTCTAGGCCTTTCAGGCACAGATGTTCCCTCGTCTGCGTTCCCAGAACCTACGAGAGTAGCCCCCCGACGAGTAAACTTCACATCAACTTGGCAGGGGAAGCTTCTCACTCAACCTGAGCCAAGTAACCTTCCTACGCACACTACAGTTGAACAGGCGATTGGAGACCTACCTCCCATCTCATCTGGTGAACATTTTCCTGAAGGCGGTGCATACACACAAAAAGCGACAAACGCTTATCAACGACGACTCCGTACCGGAAGCGCAGGAGTTTTTAATCACCAAGCCCCTCGTCTAAGCTCCATCAACCTCGAAAGGCTTCGTCATATCCCTCCCGGAGGCAATTGGACAGATATTCCGACCGATTTGCTTCCCGCCGGCATGAGACGAGCACGTAAAAGTGACCATACTAAACGCTATGGTCGCTCACTACCCAATGGCTTATCCTCTACTATCCTCACCAAATGTGACCCTCATTGGGGTGCCTTCTTTCATTATGAGCAAGATCGTTCCTTTACACCTCGTGAAGCAGCGAGAATCCAATCCTTTCCCGATTCATACGTATTTACGGGAAATCTATCAGACCAGTTTGCTCAGGTTGGTAATGCAGTTCCTCCGTTAATGGCAGAGGCAATCGGACGATCTCTACTACAAGTTATGGGAAAGTAATATGGCAGGTTATATCACAGATTATTTCGGTTACCCCATTTATGACAATAGCACCGCCGCTTTAGAATCAGCTCAAAAATCATGGTGCCCATTCTTGGATGACACATGCACCAAGAATATAAATCTAGACGGTGAGAGGATAATTTCCGGTGCATGTGCTATCCAACAGGCAGGAAAAGATGCTCCCGAGGTTATCTGTTGCCCCCACCGACTCTATGCCGATAATTACCAAATGCTTCGAGATGTCGCTAAGTTAGCCTTCAATGCTGATTATCCTTTGGCTAGCGGACGTCAGGCATTAATAAATGCGACTTCGACAAAAGGTCGGACAGTTGCTGTATTTGGCCACCGTTGGGGCGGAGAACTCCGACTCCCTAAAATGGATGGAAAGAGTAATTATTTTGTAGATTGGATCCTCGCCCTTCTGTCTCCTGAAGGACACCTGGAAGACTTCTGTGCCATCGAAGTTCAGACAATTGATACTACCGGTAACTACCGAGACTCACGAAGGGCCCTTATCCCACCCAACCGTTCCAAAGTAAAATCAACTGTTGGACTAAATTGGGAAAATGTCAATAAACGAATCTTGCCCCAAATTATCTACAAAGCACAGGTATTAGCACGTGAATCTCGATGCAAAACAGGAATGTTCTTTGTAGTACCATCCCCCGTCTATGATGCTATTATGAGCAGATTAGGAGGAGAGGATCAAGTACAAAAGGTTGGCAGTCTCCAACCCTCGTCAATTACATTCTTATCATATAATTTTGATAACGATATCCAAAACATTGGAGAGCCTCGACCTCTAAAAATAGAAAATACACATATGTCTACACATTACGAAGTTCAACAAGCATTCAATCGGGCAAAACTACCTGACCAAAATGTTTACGGAAAAGCGATTAGTGAAGCTCTAGGTATTCAATACTAAATTATGTGGGTATAAGTAACTCTAAGGTTTGTTACTTGTACCCACATAATTTAATTTCAATCAAAATATAATTTACCCCACCCAAGCACCAGACCCCAAGAACATTAACGTCTTTACAGGATACCCCCCTAGGGTATATACTGGAGCCATGGAAACCACTAGCAACCAGTGCTGCCACAGCACATCCGCCCAGGTCAGCACCGCATCCGGCACGCCCGCTGAAAAACCCGCCAAGGAACCTACCGAGGCGCACACCGGCGCATGCTGCGGTGGCGAGACGCCCGAAACCCAGTACGGTTACGCCTCCAACAAAGAGGCGCACCTCAAGCGCCTGCGCCGCATCGAAGGGCAGGTCCGCGGCATCGCCCGCATGGTCGATGAAGACAAGTACTGCATCGACATCCTCACCCAGGTTGCCGCGGTCTCCAAGGCGCTCCACGCCGTCTCCCTGAACCTGCTCGAAGAGCACATCGGCCACTGCGTAACCGGCGCCGCCGTCGAATCTGAACGCACCGGCGACCCGACCATCGCAGAAGCCAAGGTCAAAGAGGCAACCGCCGCCATTTCCCGCCTCATGCGCAGCTAAACACGCTGCCCCTAAACACCGGGCGGACCCAAGTTTTCAACCCATTACCGAAAGGAAATCATCATGAGCACCACCACCGTTAAGGCAACCGGCCTGACCTGCAACCACTGCGCTATGAGCGTCAGCGAAGAGATCAGCGAAGTTCCCGGCGTGACCGGCGTGACCGTGGATGTCGTCAAGGACGGCGTCTCCACCGTAACCATTGAGCACGAGGGCACCCTCAACACCCAGGCTGTCGCAGACGCTATCGTGGAGGCTGGCTTCACCCCCGCCGTCTAGTGCGGCAGCCGACTCGATTAGGAGTCATCATGGCTTACCCTCCGCAGTACATTGCGATGGTTGTTGGCGCGGTCCGCACCCTTGTCGGCGCCGAAAACATGCACCTGCGCGACGCGATCACCCGCGTCGCCCGGCAGATGAATCTGGATGCGGCGCTGGTCGATTCGTGGGTGAAGCAGAGCCCCGAATATACGGCGCGTGAGGATGCGCCCGGCGCCGCGCGACGTAGCGGCACGAGCGCAAATAAGCGTTCCGCCGAGCACGAGCAGGGTGTGAAGGCCCGCGAGAAGGCGAACGCTTCGCCGTTCCCGCGGGCTGCCGTGAAGCGTGCGTACGGTGTGTCCGATCGTGGCGCGAAGGTGCCCGGTATTCGCCCGCATACGAGCAGGCCGGATGGGCTGCCCGGCGACCGCTAAGCCGCCGCAGCATTACTCCCGCCGCTTTCACAGCCTCGCGGTTTTACCCGCGGCTTCACCCTCGCGCACTCTCGGCGCCGCACCCTAATACTGCACCATACACCGTCCAGGGCGGGGTCCTTCGGGGCCCCTCCCCCGGCTTGGCGTGCGCCTTTTTCTACCCTCCCGTTTTTATTTTTGAGGAAGTATTGTGTCTTCTACACAGCCTTCAACGGCGCCCCAGAAGCCCTCATCACAGAGTGAGCGCTCTCTTTTTAATGCCGCCGGAACGACCGTAAAATCAACGGAGTCAACCCGAATCATCCACGTGGATATTCAGGGCATGACCTGCGCATCCTGCGTGGGTCGCGTGGAGCGTAAGCTCCGCAAAATCCCCGGCGTTGACCCGGCGGTGAACCTGCCCCTGGAGTCCGCGCGCGTCATCGTACCCGAGGGCGTGAGCGACGAGCAGATCGTTGAGACCATCAACAACGCCGGCTACACGGCACACCTCAAAAACGGGCCGCGCGCGGGCGCTGGAACGAACGCGAGCGCATCCGACGGCGGCGGTCAGCACACCACCCCGAGCATGAAGGGCGGCTTCACCGACCGCATTATTTACGCGGCGATTCTGGGTGTGCCCATCTTCCTGATTTCCATGTTCCCGGCGTTCCAGTTCCCGAACTGGGGCTGGGTCGTGGCGATTCTGACCGCGCCGGTCGCGTTTTGGTGTGCCGCACCGTTCCACCGTGCGGCGCTTATTAATGCTCGTCACGGCTCCTCCACGATGGATACGCTAGTGTCCCTCGGCGTGGTCGTGGCGTACTTCTACTCGTTGGCGCAGCTGCTCATGAACCCGGCGTTGACGGCGCACGTGCACCATGCGGGCGGCAGTTTCTGGTCGATGTTTACCGGCCACCACGCGCCGCTGTACTTCGATTCGGCATCCATGGTGACGCTGTTCCTGCTGATTGGCCGCGCGATTGAGCACCGCACCCGCAACCGTTCCTCGGAGGCGCTGCGCACCCTGCTGAGCATGGGCGCGAAGGAGGCGACCCTGCTGCGCACCGACAAGCAGGGCGTGACCAAGCAGGTGCAGGTTCCGGTAGAGGACCTCATGCCGGACGACCTGTTCCTGGTGCGCCCGGGCGAGAAGATCGCCACGGACGGCGTGGTGGTCGAGGGTACCTCCGCGGTGGATGCGTCCCTGTTGACCGGCGAGTCCGTGCCGGTGGAGGTGCATCCGGGTGATGCGGTCACGGGTGCCACGGTCAATACGTCTGGTTCGTTGACGGTGCGCGCCACCCGCGTGGGCACCGAGACGACCCTGGCGAAGATGGGTGAGCTGGTGGCCAGCGCGCAGGAGACGAAGGCTCCGATTGCTCGTCTGGCGGACCGTGTTTCTGCCGTGTTCGTGCCGGTGATTTTGACGATTTCGGCGTTGACCCTGGTCGGTTGGTGGCTGGTTTCTGGTGACGGTGCGGCGGCGTTCAACGCGGCGGTGTCGGTGCTGGTGGTGGCCTGCCCGTGCGCCCTGGGCCTGGCGACTCCGACGGCGCTGCTGGCGGGTACGGGTCGCGGCTGGCAGTTGGGCATTTTGATTCGTAATGCTCAGGTGCTGGAGGCGACGAGCACGGTTGATCGCGTGGTACTGGATAAGACCGGTACCGTGACGACCGGCGAGATGTCCGTGGCATTCTACGGCACGTTTGGTGACTACGAGTCGGCGGGTGACCTGGCCGGTATTTCGCCGGAATCCACAGATTCCAAGAACGAGCGTTCCCTGTCTGTTCTGCGTGATGCCGCCGCCGTGGAGGCGCTGAGTGAGCACC
>ERZ772904.44-NODE-44-length-49839-cov-8.33882_pt1 | contig 49839 bp, 77 predicted proteins | sample MGYA00512122_ERZ772904 | MGnify/ENA primary metagenome ERZ772904 (study PRJEB29015, sample SAMEA2738104) | human oral metagenome | biome: human oral; feature: human-associated habitat; material: saliva | place: China | collected 2269 ... | reverse complement strand
GTGCTTGTGTGCTTGTGTGCTTGTGTGCTTGTGTGCTTGTGTGCTTGTGTGCTTGCTCTACACATACTGAGGGCGGTGACCCTGGTATTTTATCTTGTTTTGAAGTAAGAGTCAAGGCTTTTAAAGGGTGTAATAGGTAACACTTTAAGCTTTTTGCATGCTTTCACTTGACATCTCAAGATACGGACGCATTTGACGTTTGGTTTTTGTGGTGGTATCGCGTGTGCACAGCGTGGCGGATTCCGGGTTGTGGGGGAGGGGTGAGAGTGTGAGAGGTCGTTTAAGGGGTCTAGAAGGCGATCTGAGCGAGTTTTAGGGTGGGGGTAGTGTCATGGCCTAGGTAGGGGTCTGAAAAGGCGTGAGAGGGCGTTAGAGCGTTTTTTTGCGATGGTCGAAAACTGACCGCCCACTACTTTTCTATGATTTCTTTCCGCGAATCTTATAACTTTCTTTATTAGTAATAATATTATCTATAGTATTAAGAATATTATCTATTTTAGAACATCTTGTATATAGAACATGATTATTACAACTATGTTTTATAACTATTCTCTGTAGGTAATAATTTGCTGATTGTATTTTAATAAAAAAATCTAGGAATAATCAGCGAAAAGGGGGTTTTTCGCGAGGATTTTTCACCTGACACTCTGACGATTAGATCATGTCAGTTCGTGCAAGTTGATGCAAAGGTAAACACAACTTTACTTGTACTTCGTGAGCATAGCCACGCAGTTAGGTTAGCCTAAGTTAAGTTAGGTAGTGTGTACTTCGTGAGTAGGGGCACGCAGCCTAGAGTTGATTTGTGACTGGGGTCATATGATGCAAGTCACGCGAGTTGGAGGGGGTGAGAGTTGACATAGTGACAGGATTGTCTTTACACATTTGACCTGGGGCGCATAATTTGACAAATTCAGGAAAACATGATAGAGGAGCATGGGAGGGGATTTGGGGGCCCCTCGACTTGACAAATAGAAAATCAAATGCTATATGGGGAGAGGTGGGGGGCGGGGTGTCATACCCCCGCGTGTATTTTCAGTGCATACCCACCTTTCTAGGTTGTGGGTCAAGTCACGTTGCATACTCAATGATTGGCTGCTAAGATATGAGTATCGACAACGAAAGGAGAAAACATGAACCTACAACCCAGCGAGTTCATCGCCAAAACCCGGCCACACGACAACAACCCACAAAGGATCGCCACATACAACATGGTCCCCGGCACTGTCGTACGCCTCAGGAACCACATCTTCGTGCTTGTCGATGCCACAAAGGGGCCTCACCAGTGGATACACGCCAAGACAGGCCGCTCCCTTAGCCACGAACAGTTCGCGGCCCGGATGCGGGGTGACACCACCAACCTGCCCGTGATCCTATTTGACCCACTGGACACAGACAAGGAGAACAACAATGACAACGACTGAGCTTGACCCGCTCATCAAGGCATTCATCAAAACTCTTGAGGAAGCCACCAACACATCTGACCTTACCAGCACGCAGTTTGAGTGCTTCACTCCTGAGTGCCTACGAATCGTGATGGACTCACTCGACATCGAGCCAGGCACTGTCGTTGTTGTCGGCGGCTGGGAAGCAATGCGTGTCGTTGGTAATGGTGACCACGGTGAGTTGGTGTGGGTCGGATTCGACGGTCGTACGTACACCCACGAGGAGTTCGCTAATACTGTTCGTTCGGCTCATGATGTCGTGCGTGTCGTCCACTTTGGGATTATCTGATGAAGAACACCATCGAACTGGCTGCTGAGTTTATCCGCCGCGCTGCATTTGTCGATGCTAACGCACTACTGAAGGATGAGCGGGTGTCGAAGGCCTCTATAAAAAGCCGAGAAGAGTTCAGGAAGTGGTCGGATGACTATATCCTTGGTTTCTTTGAGGGGCTTACTGCCCGGCACTCGTATGCCCACCCGAGGATTCTTGGACTGCTTGATGGTATGAAAAAGGAGATTAGTGATGCAGGCCTGTGAGTTTAAAGCGTGCGAGTTCCTGTCGAAGGATTACAGGACGTTTGATGCAAGTGAGTTGCCTGATGGCACTGTCGTGAATATGTCTGTTTGGGCTTTCTTCAAGCTGGATAACCCCGACATGTGGGTGTCGAACACAGGCAGGTTCCATACGAATGAGGAGCTTGCGGCTATTCTGAGGGATTACCATGGTTCTATCCAGGTGGTGGATGCGTGTGATCTGCATTGATGATGTCCTCAGTCTGTTCACTGAGCATGAGCAAGCGTTTGTCCGCTATGACTTGGAGACAGCGTGGGATGACTCTGAAGCCTTTACTGTCGAGGTTGGGGTGCCCTTGAAAGAGGCACCATACATGATGGTTCTAGAGGTTACTGTGGACTCCGTTAATGAGTTGGTGACAATTGAAAGGAGTCGAGCATAGACGTGGGAGAATCCTTATGATACTGCGACGTTCACGGATCGTGATGCTGCTGAGCGTCACTTAAAGAGGCTGAATGATTGAGCCTTACATTGTCGAATACAATCTGAAGGAGAATTGAAATGTTGGATACACTGTACGCTGTATGGGACTTGGACTGTGATGACCCTGGCATCATTGGTCTTTTTGAAACCAAAGATGAGGCTGACGCTCATGCGGCATATACAACACATGAGTATTGCCGTGCAATGACTGTTGTCGAATATCGAGCAAAGGAGAATGAGAACAAATGAACAATAAGCTGGTTGCCATTACAGGTGCACTCATGCTGTCTCTTGGGGCTTGTACCCCGGCTCAGACGGCCTCGTACAACCTGAGCAATGACTCGGATAACTTCCGTGTGATGCGCCGTGTGGTGTTCGTGAATGGGATCACCGATAAGTACCTTCTCAGCATTGAGGGTTTGTGTTCGATCACGAAGGATAAGGAGGATGCTCAGCTTGAGGTCACCTGTAAGACGAGTGACGGAGAGTACAAGAAGCATTACTTGGGTATCTCAGATAATGTCACCTACTTCGTGGAGCAGATGGACCCTGCATCTGTGGACACCTATCATTACAAGGTGCAGTTCCGTCCTGAAGAGCTGCTGCCTGATGTCGATGTGCAGGTCAGTGGAGGCGACAAGTGATGCTTATTAAGTTCAGTGAGCTGCCTATTCCGTTTGGTCGTCTCGCGCTTGGTGCTGTTCTGATCGATACAGAGGGTAATAGGTACTTTAAGGTGGTTACTGAGGAGTATGAGTACTTCTGGGTGAATCAGTTGGATGTTCTTCTTAGTTCTGGTATGTCGGATGATCTAATGTCTAAGACTGTCGAGGAAGATTGGATGGTGCTGGTGTGATGAATAGCGTTCAGTACATTGGTGATGGTAAGTTCGTCGTCACTGAAGAGTGGCTTCGTGAAGTCCTTTCACAGGCAGTGAGCATGGACGTTGCTGGCTATCTGGGAGTAGATAACTGGCCGGGTTGGTGGGACATGGACGAGGCCCTTGAAGAGCTGTACCCTGATTATGCTAAGGACTATGGCTCGTGCCAGGGTGTCGCTGAAGCAATGATCTACGACTGGAGGAATAATGCGAGCAAGGCTGACTAAAGATTGCTATTGCTATACCTGTGGTAGGGCTTTTAACTATCTTGGTATTGCCAGCCATAGGGCTTCGCACAGGCGTAGACGTGAAGATTGCACCATTATGTTTACGTATGGTGACGTTAAGAGTTGGAAGTTCTCGGAACTGAAAGGAGAAGACTAATGAATGCTGAACTGGCCAATCTGGCTAAGGAAATTGGTAGGATTGCTCAGTCTCAGCAGGACAGTGTTGAGTGGGATAAGGTAGCAAAGCTTAGTGAGATTGTTCTGATTTTCGACAGTCCTGAGCTAGAAAGCCTCAACTACCACCAGTTTCAAAATGTTGTTGAAATTTATGCCGTTGCACACTCACAGAGAGATGATATCGACTGGAACGCTGTACGGTTGTTTGCAAAAATGATGCTCCAGATTGACAGAGTAATGGTGGGGCATGATGGACATTAACGAACGACGCATTATTCAAGAAATCAAGACTATAGCTAATTTTGAACATCGCTACAACCCCTGCAATTCTAGTTGGGGTCTTGTATTGGAATACTGCAAACAGCTATTGGAAGGAGAAAAGTAATGAATAACCAGGAATACGTTGACACCTTTGATGAGGTGCGAACCGGCTACAAGAAGCTTCACACAATGACCCTCGATAAAGTGGAGATCTTGCATGTAGGGGGTGTCGGCGAGCGAGAAGTCGCAACTATCCTGAGTTGTGAGGACTTCAACACCATTGCGGACAAGGGCAGTGTCGTTGTCACTGAGAAGCACGGGGCGTTCTTGAAGGTGACTGACCAGCATTGGGTGACGGTTAACCGCTTTGAGTCTGAAGGTATCCGGCATGATGCTGACGTGCTTCTTGCCTTGATCCTGGAACAGGATTGCGTCAATGTGTTGGTTGATCCAGGTCACGAAGCATAGTGTTTGTACCAGTGCTATGCTGAATACATAACTGAATAGCCCCCTCAACTCCTTGCAAGCAAGGGACGGTGAATGTTGAGAGGGGCACCACCCCTTGTGGCGGAACAGGAAGACGCGCTCGGCTCAAACCCGGGTTCCAGTAAGGAGTATGAGTTCGACTCTCATCAAGGGGACTACCAGCGCCCACGAGAGGGTGCTGGTTGATGAGACGGCCTGAGACAGCGCGCCTCTGATCTCAGGAACACGTACTAGGAGGGTTCGTCCTTCCAGGTACGGGCCTTGTGCGGGCTTACAACACGCACAGTGAGGGCCTGTCGAACATAAGACAGGCCCTCACATTATTACCAACAAAGAGGAAGGAGAAAGAAATGCGACCTTACAGGCAGCATAGCGGTGACGCGGGGGCGGACTTGGAGGTGCCGATCCCATACATCATTTACCCTCATGAGACCATCATGGTGAAGACAGGCTACACGCCGCAGATGTTCGACATCCCCCGGGATGCTGTCGGCCTTGTCTTTGCCCGCTCGTCGCTGCACAAGAAGGGCTTGATTCTCGCCAATGGTGTCGGTGTGATCGACTCCGGGTATGAGGGTGAGGTTCTTGTGCCACTGCATAACCTGACCGACAGCCCTGTCGTTCTCGAAGAGCACGAGCGCATTGCGCAGATCGTGGTCCTGCGACTAGAAAACCTGTCTGAATTGTACGCTGAGCCTGTTTTGTCCACGAGGAAGCGTGGACAGGGCGGCTTTGGTTCGACTGGAAAGTGAGAAGAAATTGAGCATTACTGTTTACTCTAAGCCTCGTTGCCCTCAGTGTGTGGCTACGTACCGCAAGCTGAATGGTCTGGGTGCCCCGCACGAGAGTGTGGACGTGTCTGAGGACCCTGAGGCCCTGTCGTTCATTCAGAGCCTCGGGTACAGTCAGGCCCCTGTCGTTGTTGTGAAGGATGCCAAGGGAGCTATCGTGAAGCATTGGTCGGGGTTCCGCCCTGATTTGATCAAGAAGGAGGCTGGCAAGTGAGTAAGATCGAGAACCCTGTGAAGCTGGAAGCTGCACGTGCACGGATGGCGAATGCGCGAGCGTCGCGAAAGAAGATGGATTACCCGGCTGATGTCGAGGCTCGTCTTGATGATTTTCGAGCGCTTGTGCTTGCGCAATTCATTGACGCGGGCCTGTCGGCGTTCAAGGATGGGCGCAAGGTTGGGGGACACTCGGATCGGTATTTCTACAATAAGCTGGTCCGTGGCAGTCTGAATATCAAGGACATGATCCTGTTGAATGATTACCTGCCTATCGACTGGACGCTTATTTTGAAGACGATGCGGCGTCCGAAGGATGTTCTGCGACCTGTCGATACTGAGCCTGCGCCTGTTGATGTCATGTTCGCTGATCCAGGTGATGATCCGTTTGCTGCTTTCTTTACTGATGTGGATGGTGTGTGATGGAGCAGAGCCTACTTGAGTTTGCTAGGAGCATTGGTAGTATCGGCCCGTTTAAGGTCATTAGGCTACTGGCTCGTGAGGGTTATCTGAAGCGCCAAGGCCTGATTAATGTGCCGACGGAGAAGGCTGAGGGTTTGCTCGGGTTGCGTCGTGCTATTACCAGGGGTGGCCAGCGCCCGAACTACCATTGGCAGACATATGTGACCGAGGTGGGGGAGAAGTTCTTTGCTGATATGATTGAGGCAGAACTAAAGGACTTCGGACACTGGGAGTTGAAGAGATGAATTGGCAAGACCTCGTTGCCGACACGAACATGTGGATTGACAACTTTGATGAGGGGCGTGGTGGTAACGCGCTTGATCGAGTTGTTGTCCATCATAATGCTGGTAAGGCCATGAGCTTTAGTGGCGTATATGGTGCGTTCAGCTCGAATGGTACGAGTGCGCATTATGATGTGGACATTGATGGCAATATTTGCCAGTATGTCCATGACTCCGACACGGCCTGGCATTGTCCGGGCGTGAACAAGAAGTCGATTGGTATTGAGCACGCTAATTCTACAGGCGCTGACGGCGGCTGGGATATTAGTGAGGAGACACTGGATGCTGGTGCTCACCTCACCGCTGCCCTGTGTCGAGGCTATGGTCTGGGCCGTCCGCAGTGGCGAGTGAATGTCTTCCCCCACAGTGATTTCTATTCGACTGCTTGCCCGGCTTCGCTGCGTGATACGTATGCAAACGACTACATTGAGAAGGCTCAGCAGTACTACGACGATCTTGATGCTGACTTGCTGAACAAGGAAGGCTGGGTGTCGCAGGACGGTGGCTGGTGGTACCGCAATGCTGACGGTTCGTGGCAGACGGGATGGTTCCCTGACGCTGGCGCGTGGTACTACGCGAACGAGAAGGGCTGGCTGCTCTCTGGCTGGCAGCATATTGATGGCCATTGGTTCTTCCTGCATAACGTGCATGACACTCGTTATGGGCAGATGGAGACCGGGTGGATCAAGGATGGTGAGCACTGGTTCCTTCTTGATGACCGTGGCCGGATGCTTACGGGCTGGCAGAGGCGTGAGGGTAAGTGGTATTACCTGGAAGCTAATGGCGCTATGCGTACCGGGTGGCTGTCGTATCAGGGGGACGATTACTTCTTGACTGATACGGGTGCTATGGCTGTCGGCTTGTGCCAGACTCGTCTTGATGGTGGATGCTCGATCTTTGGTGAAGACGGCAAGCTTATCCACGGTCGGATGACGGTTGAGCAGGACGCTGACGGTATTGTGAGGCTTGTCACGCAGCACTGAGTTGAGAATAGTGAGGGCCGGTAGTTACCATTGTGACTACCGGCCCCTTCCACAACCTATAAGGAGAAAAACAATGAAGAAGATCATCACAGCTGTCGCTGGTGTTGGCATGCTCGTAGCTGCACCTGTCGCCGCCTATGCAGACAACGACACCATGACCGCCACAGTCACCTCGGCGCAGTCCATGAGCCGACAGACCAGCTCCGAGGTCAACGTGTCTGGCACGTGGGAGACCGAGCGCCTTACTGTCGGCCAGCAGTTCACCGTCGCATCCGTTGATGGCGGGTTCAAGTGGAACGCCTCGTTTCCCTTCACCCTCGATGATGGGTCTCAGATCGGCGAGTGCACCGCCAACGAGGCGACACTAACCTGTAAGGTCACGACAATCCCTGACGCCTATGCCAACAAGAAGGATATGAAGGGTACCTGGTGGGCGCGTGCACGCCTTCAGGACAAGGCAGTCGGCACCACCGAGGGAAAGATCAGCCTGAATGGTGAGGTTGTGAAGACCCTCGTGTGGGGCGACAAGGACGCTACAGGCAAGTGCTCCAATGATTGCTTTGGGGCGGCACATTACGAATATGCCTCGCCTGAGAACCTGAAGTTCGGATGGACGAACGCTAACGGCACTGTCGGCTGGGGCATTAAGTTCATTGTCGAGCCGGGTGTCGAGTACACCGTGAAGGACCTCGACACGAAGCTCACCACAGACGTGAAGTGCACGGAGGCACCGACCTGGGACCCCAAGACGACAGCGTTCATTACGGCCATTGCGGTGGATGCTAACACCATTAAGTTCACTGCCCCTGAAGGTGCAGAGGTGTGCATGGTCTACCCGCCTGAGCAGGTTCGTGTTCCTGATGGTCAGACCTCGGTGACGAACCACGCCGAGGTGAACGGTGTGAAGCTGGAAGCAACGGCGACTGTCAAGGCTAACGGTGGCGCTGATGGTGACGGTACTGCCATGACGAATCCGGAGCCTTCTCCGGTGCCGACCCCTGATGTGAGCGCGCCTTCCCCTGCCCCGGCTCCTTCACCGGAGCCGAAGCCGTCTGACAAGCCTCAGTCTGATCCGACACCTGCACCTGTCGAAACGACGCCGGTTCCTGTGCCGTCCGTGTCCCCGTCCGCTCCTGCACCTGTCGAGAAGCCCCAGGGCGCGCAGGGTGGAACGCAGGGTAAGCTCGCTAAGACGGGTGCTATGCCCGCTGGCCTGATTGGTGCAGGTATCCTCGTGGCGGGAGGTGTCGCCCTAGCTGTCGCACGCTACAAGCGCCGCTGAGAACTAACAAAAAGCCCTGGATGCTACTCAAGTGTCCAGGGCTTTTTACATGTCCAAGTTTTGTATAATGTGAATAAGGAGGTTTAGAGATGAAGAATGAAGTTCTGACCACTGACCGTACGAAGTGGACGGCACTCACCCCTGAGCGTCGTAAGGCTCTCTATGGTCTGGTTGCTGCCATCGGCATGGTTGGTGTCGCCTACGGCGGTTGGACCGCTGAGAACTGGGAGCAGTGGACGGGCGTGGCGCAGCAGGTTCTCTCTGTTGTCGGCCTGGTCATTGCTGTTGTTCATACGGGCGGCACCTATATGGCACCAGCCTATGGCGGGCCTGACAGTGACACCAACTGATTGCATCGTGGCCCTGTCGCATCGTGTGGCAGGGCCACACCGCTATCCATAACTAGTTAAAGGGATGAACAATGCCTCGTATTATTGGGAGTGTCAAGACTCCTGCTGGCGATCATGTGATGATCAGCGTCTACGTGACACCCAAACCCAACCCTGTCGGATCAAACAACCCCGTCACAGACCTCCTGGTCGGTGGCTACGTTGTGCAGAACACGATGCAGCCGGTGTCGATTGACCTTGAGCCAGGCACGTACGACGTGCGTATCACAGGCCCCGGTGGTGTCATCACGGAGAAGGAGATCGGGCTCGCGGCTGATCAGGTGGTGTCACTGAGCGCCTTGGTGGGGGCTGCACCCATTGTGCCCGCACCTCCAGCCGCACCTGTCGTTAATGTTAACGTGACGCGCCCGGAGATTCATGTGGTGTCATCGAAGGCTGAAGCTGAGGCACTGCCTGACGGCTCCTACTACTTCCTTATTGAACACACTGCAACGACGCCGACGCTGATTGCCCACGTGGGCGGGCAGTACACGGGCGACACAGGCACGGTCACTGTCGATGGCAAGGCCGGGGACATGGTGATCGTCGGCGTCAACGTGAAGGCCCAGTCCGATCAGACGTTCACCTGGCCTGCAGGATGGACAGTGCTTGTCGAACCGTACTGGGTTGGCACTCAGCAGTCTACGATTGCCTACGGGCCGTGGAGTGAGGCTATCAGCGTGAAGACTGCGAAGGCTGTCGAGGCAGGCTACGCGGCTGTGACCGTGCGTGGTGGCGGTGTGCCAGTGGCTGGTACTACGAAGGACCGGACAAAGGAGCCGACGGAGACCACGACCGTGACGGCTCCGAAGGTTAACGGCGCATCTGGTCTTGTGTTTGCATACGCGTTCGAGCGCACGGCGTCTGATGAGACTCGTAGCCAGATCACACTAAGCGAAGGCTGGGAGCTTGTGGACTTCGCGGCTCAGGGGGGTTCTAACTTCCAGACGGTGGCGGTTGCGCAGGGCAAGGGCGACACGGACGCTACGTTCACGTACCCGAACGCTCAGTCGACGAATGGTCTTGGTGTGCAGGTGGTGATCCCTGGTGCCTGATCTGTGGTTGCGTCGCGCTGGCGGTGATGTGCGTGGCACGATGTGGGAACGTGCTCACGGTGGGGACAGGTGGGTGGCTGGCACTCGCACCGTGTCGAAGCCTGTGCCTGCGCCTACGCCTGCGCCTACTGGCTCTGTCGTTGACCGTTTCCTGGCCTCTAAGCCGTTCTACGTGGCGCACAGGTTGGGCGGTACCGAGTACCCGGAGTTCACTCAAAAGGGCCTTACAGAGTCATTGAAGGCCGGTTTTAAGGCCTTGGAGCTGTCGGTGCGCCGGTGTGCGACCGGGGAGTTCGTGCTGATCCACGATTGGGTAACGACCCGCACGGTGCCAGGTACGGACTATCAGATTTGGAACACTCCGTGGTCGACGCTCTCTGGCTTGCAGCAGGCATCCGGAGGTTTCATGAGGCTCACTGATGTTGTCGGTTCTGTAGGACAGGACATTGTGCTGGCTATCGACCATAAGGTGACATCTAGTAAGCCGACTGGTTCGCAAGGGGATATGGACTCTGAGAAGGAGTTGTTCGATTATCTCGATACCATCCCGAATGCAAAGGATCGGGTGCTGATCAAGCAGTTTGTGAATGGTGGTGTCGCTGGGCGTGCGAAGGCGAAGGGGTACAAGTCCATGTGCATGATGTACCAGAATGAGGTTGCTGGTGCGGACCTGTCATCCTTTGATGTGCTGGGCATGGAATGGAACGCTGACCAGAGTGTGTGGGATGTTCTGAAGGCGACTGGTAAGCCTTTGATTGCCCATATCATTACAACTCGACAACAGGCTGATACGGCACTCGCTAGAGGTGCTACGGGCTTGATGGCGTCGGTGCCAAGTGTCGTTCATCCGTGATCTTAAATGACCACCCCACATTACTCAGTGGGGTGGTCGTTTATACTATTGGTATGAAAAGTATATTTAGCACGATGGAAGAGCCTCGCTCGGTAACGGCCGTTATGGTGGTGATCTACTGCCTTATCTCTATTGCTGGCGGCATGTTCCTTTTGCGCATGGGAAGCCTACCATTGGTCGTTATTACGGCGGGTGCCTTCATGCTGGTGTCGGGAATCCTTGGTGCGCCTTCCGCATGGAGGGGTAGCTGGTGGCTAGAAGGGCCTGCGGCGCTGCTAGCAGTTGTTGGTATGCTGCTGGTGTCGATTGATGAGTTGGTGCTTCCAACGGCCCATGTCAGGTGGCCTTTGCATGTTATTATCCTATCGGTAATTATCGGTTTGTTTTTCCTGGCTAGGGCTTTGCGGGTATGGCCTTACTCGTATCGCCCCGGCGTCTTGCCAAAGACAGAACTGGAAAAGGCTGAAGAGAAATATCTAAGGACTCGCAAGGAGTACCTGTCGGTCATCAACAACTAGGAGCACCATTGAATACTGCAATCACTGGAGTCGTGTGCTCTGTTGTAGCACTTCTCGTCAAAGCTGTCGTCGACCTTTGTGTCGAGCGCTACAAGAAGGCCCAAGAGACTAAAGAGGCACGAGAAGACCTCGAAGCTGAGTTGCGCACGCAGGCGTTCCTGTGGAAGGAGCATGCTTACGCAGTGCGTGTCGCCGCTATCCAGGCTGGAGTGAAGGTAGAGGACCTGCCTTCTGTTCCGAAGGAGGATTAATGTCATTTCTTATTGGTGTGATTGTCGGCTTGATTGTCGGCATGACTGGCATGTATTCATACCTGGATCATAAGTTCCAGAAGACTATTGAGGGGGTTATTCGTGAGTTCAATGAGCGAATCTCGGACGCTTTTGACGAGTGATGACCCAGGAGTGAAAGGGCGGCGAGATGCCGCCTTGTCGTTGCTGAAGCGTGGAGCTGATCGTAACAAGATCATTGAGGCGACAGGCTTTACGTCGGACGAGCTGTTCATTATTGAGCAGGCGTATTACGACAGCCGACAGGAACTCTCACCTCGCAACATGCGCATCAAGCAGCTTGACCGTCTTGATGCGCTTGTTGACATGGCCTACTCGCAGATTGAGACTTTTGGGCTTGCTGATGATAAGGGCAATTGGGGTGCGAACATCCAGGGGCTTCTTGCGGTCTTGCGTGAAATCTCTGAGGTTGCGAACCTGAAGCGACAGACCGTGACGCATGAGATTCGAGTGATTGAGGAGAAGCAGGTAGCAGTCATGCTGTCGTTCACCAACCAGGTGCTCGAAGAGTACACGGCACTTGTGTATCCTCATTTGTCCACTGAGGCGAAGCGCGCCCTGGAGACGAACAAGGCTGACTGGTTCTCTCAGGCTGTGAATAAGCCTGCGGCGTTGCTTGAAGCTACTGTCGAGATGGAGGGTGACTGATGCTGCCTTTCGGTGCTGTCGCTAAGAAGTTCTCTGATGCCCAGCGTCTTGAAGTGTGGCGTAACAATCCTGCCAAGTGGGCTGAGGACCATGGTTTGTTCATGTGGTCGAAGCAGCGCGAGGTGTCGCAGTCCGTTGTTGAGCACCAGAAAACCCTTGTGGTTACGGGCAATGGTGTGGGAAAGGATTTTCGGTTAACCGAAAAATTGCCTACTCCTACTGGATGGACCACTATCGGTGATGTTAAGGTTGGTGATTATGTTTTTGATGAATACGGTCGTCCAACTAAGGTAACAGGCAAGTCACAGATTTGGAACCACGACCTCGTGAAGGTCATATTCAATGACGGTGCAGAGTTTATCTGTTCACCTAACCACGAATGGGTGACACTTGACTTTAATGAGGCTAGGCGAGCACGTAAGCGTATTGATGGTGACTGGCGTAATGGTTGGTCTTATGGTCATACCCGTGAGACGCGGGAGATTATGTCGTCGCTGCGTCATGGCAAGCAAAACCAGGCTAACCACTATGTTCCGATCAATGCGCCCATTGTCGGACAAGTGGCTGATCTGCTGATCGACCCTTACGTGCTTGGTGTGTGGCTTGGGGATGGTCACTCAGCTAATCCCTGCATTACGATCGGTGAGCGAAAGCAGCATATTCCTGAAGAATTTAATCTTCGTGGTGTTGCACTAACTACGTATAAGGTCAATCCGAATAAAGCACCTTTGTACGGGTTCACCCATCAGGGTTACAAGGCTAAGCTGCGTGAGCTTGGTGTTCTGAACAACAAGCACATTCCGCAGGTGTACCTGCGTGCGTCTATCGAGCAGAGGATTGATCTTCTGCGCGGCCTCATGGACACTGACGGCTTTAACGCTGGCGCAAAGCGGACGACTTGTGTCGGAATTGATCTCATGAACGAGCAGTTGGCACTCGGTGTTGTCGAGCTGATTCGTTCCCTTGGTGTGCGCTGCTCCGTGTCGAAGGAACGCACGTATCTGAACGGTGAAGATGCTGGTCCTCGCTGGCGAGTGGTGTTTAACCCTACGTTCGACCCGTTCACACCTGGCTCGGTTAAGAGCCTTGAGCGCCCAGAACAGGACGCCCAGGCTTCACGTAAGACCGTTCGTACCATTGTCGATGTTGTGCCGGTGCCGACTGAGCCAACCCAGTGTATTGAGGTGGACTCTGCGAGCCACATGTACCTGGTTGGTGAGCACATGGTGCCGACACATAACAGCCGCCTCTCTGCCACCCTCGTCAACTGGTGGGTAGACACTCACCCTGTCGATGACACGACAGTAGTCACCACGGCAACAAACTGGAAACAGGTCCGCAACGTCCTGTGGAAAGAGATTCCCCGCGTCAAGGCCGATGCTGGCATTGGTGGCAAGGTGAACGCCGATGCGACGTGGAAGATTGGAGATCGACAAGACCCTATCGCCTTCGGTATGAAGCCGGACGATAAGGATGAGTCCGGCTTCCAGGGTGTCCACGACCAGTACGTCCTCGTGATCATGGACGAGGCCGGAGGCATCTCCAAGGAAATCTTCACTGCAGCCGACGCCATCACGACGAACAAGTTTGCACGCATCCTGGCCATTGCTAACCCGAATGACCCATCGTGCTACATGGCCGAGGTCTACAAGCGCGAGATGCGCCTGAAGCCAGAGGAACGCTCGTGGAACATCATCCAGTTCGGAGCATACGACACGCCTAACTTCACGGGCGAAGTCGTGCCTGTCGATGTTGCTACTCGTCTTGTGCAGGTTGACTGGGTTGAGGCGCGTAAGAAGGAATGGGGCGAGGACGACCCCCGCTTTGTCGCACGCGTCCTTGGCGAGTTCCCTGACGTGTCTGACGACGGCCTGTTCAACATGGGGCGCGTCATGCAGTCCATGGAAGCCTACGACACCTCCGAGCCGGATGAGGGCATGCCGATCACGATTGGTGTCGATGTGGCCCGGTATGGCTCCGACAGTTCCGTGATCGTGTCGAACCAGGGCGGCTACATCAGGATTCATGGCCGGTATCAGGGCTTGAATGGTCCTGAGCTTGCACGCAAGGTCGGCGAACTGGCCGTGGAGATGGGGGCTGTCGAGATTCGTATTGACGCGATCGGTGTCGGTGCATCAGTGCTCGACAGCATCTACAACTTCGTTCCGCCAACCATTTCCGTCGTCGGCATTCACGGTAACGCGAAGTCAGGGGACTCCACGAAGTGGTACAACTACCGGGCAGCCATGTACGACCAGTTTGCCAAGGCTGTCGCTGATGGAAGGGTGTATCTTCCTGACGACGACGAGCTGCATAACGAGATTGCATCGATCAAATATGAGTACCGTGGGTCCGCGCTGCTCATTGAGTCGAAAGAGAATATGCGTAAGCGTGGCATTAAGTCCCCTGACGTTCTTGATGCTGTTATTTATGCATACCAAAACATTGGCGCAATTATGGCAGGTGACTCCGAGGGGCAATACTTTTCACCGGATGATTTGTTGGATGCCGATGACTTTACAGACTTCATGTTTGAGGATGAATTGGCTTACTTTATTGCGTGATAGGCTTAGTTTATGAAGTACGAGCAGAAACTTACCGAGGCTTTGGGGGCTTATTCTGAGTCCCTTGCCCGCCTTCGACAGGAGGACATCGGCTGGGTGTCGTTGTCTGCTGTCGAGGGTGCTGACTCGCTTATTACTCTTGATGTTATCCGGGATCATTCCGCACGCGCACGTCGCTTGGCTACACTGAATCCGATTGTCAAGCGTGGCCTTGTCGTCCGCAACGCCTACATGTGGTCCGACCCGGTTGTGTATAAGGGTGCGACAAGGCCTGCACGTAAGGTGATCGACGAGAACGCTAAGGCGTGCTTCAGTGTGCAGGCCCGTGTCCGTGATGAGCAGGCTTTCAACACGGACGGCTGCGTTATCTACCTTGTCGATAAGACGACGAAGACAGTCATACCTATCCCTTTGATGCGTCTTGGTGGTGTTGCCACTGATGATGTGACCGGGGATGTCGTTGCACTGCTCATTAATCCTGCGACTACGGGGGACCCTCAGTGGTACATGCTGTGGGATCACACGGGCGTGACGATTAATGCTGCGAACTACAAGGTGAATCACCGCCTGACTGCTGTGTATGCGACAGTGAACCGGTTGAGTGCTGAACATTATGGCAAGCCTGATCTGATGGGTGCGTTGAATTATGCCCAGGCTTATAAGGAGCATCTGGAAATTGCGCGCATGATGCAGAAGTCCTTGTCGCGTCTGGCTTTCAAGGCGAAGTCCGTGAATGCCAAGCAGCAGCAGGCTGTGACGGCGCGCATGGCTGGCATGGGTGTCGGTGGCACTGCCTCGATTGGGGCTGGTCAGGACATTCAGGCGATTACGAAGGCCGGTGCTGGCGTCGATTTCTCTGCTGGCACGCCTCTTGCGGCTATGGTGTCGGCTGCTCTCGACGTCCCCCTGTCGGTGTTGCTGACGGACGGCTCTGCTGGTGGACGACAGGGCGCTGAGACTGCTCTGGAAGACCCGACCTTCAAGGCTTTGGAGCTACGCCGTCAGTTGCACATCGACATGCTGAACGAGATTGCTCTAGCTCTTGGTATTAAGATCAACGTCGAGTATGGGTCGATCAATAATGATCAGACGCATCGCCGTATTCAGTCTCTGACGCTTGCGTACCAGAATGGCGCGTTGCATCAGGTTGAAATGCGCTCCGGCGTGTTGCAGTTGTTGAAGATTGCTGGGTCCTTACCGTTGGAGGATTTGCCTGAGTTGCCTTCTGAGGATGAGGGCAAGGAAGACTCGACATCGACAAAGAGTGATGACGAGACCAAGGACGGGCGTGCGACAGGTGTCGGCCCCCTGTCGGACGGAACAAACGACAATAGGAATAGGGGGACCGATGCATAAGCTGCACGAGTCTTTCTCACCGGAGGCTAGTTCTCTGGGTGATGGGAAGTATCGGATTCGCATTATCGCGCCGGGTCAGGGTTCGAGTGGTATTTACACTGCTGAGAACTTGGCTGAGTCTGCGCCTTTGTTTAAGGCTGGCACTGAGATGTTCATTGACCATCCGACAGAAACTGAGGAGTGGGAGCGCCCTGAGCGCTCTATTCGTGACTATGCTGGTGTCTTCTTGGAGGACGCCACTGTCGGGGAAGATGGTGCACTCTACACTGTGTGTAAGGTGTTCTCAGGTGTCAATGAGTTGATCAAGGATAAGTGGGAGCATATCGGTGTTTCCATTAATGCCTGGTGCGCTGACCCTATTAGTGAGAATGGTATTGTTCCACCTATTGCTGGTGTGCGTTCGGTTGATTTTGTGACTACTCCGGGTGCAGGTGGCGCTATTGTCGATCTGCTAGAATCTAATCGAAACGACAATTACGTTAAGGAGGCGGGCATGGACAAGGAGATCGAGTCCAAGTTCGATGAGCTGAAGGCTTCTCTTATTGAAGCTCTCAGCTCTAAGCTCGAAGCTGCTATGGCTACTATTCAGGAGGCCAAGGCAGAAGAGCCTACCGAAGAGGCATCTGTCGATGTTGATTCGGTTCTTGAGGCTGGCCGCAAGATTGCTGAGTCTGGTCTACCGGAGGCTGCCATCGTGCGTGTTCGTGAGGCCGTGAAGTCTGGTGCGGATGTTGATTCCGCTTTGGAGTCTGAGCGTGCTTATCTGAAGGAGGCTGTGGCGGCTACTGCTACCCCGGTTGACGACAAGCCTGTTAACACTTTCAAGAAGATTGGTTGGTGATCACTGTGGCGGTTATGCCTATTCGAGTCCCTGTCGTCAAGGACAATCAGATTTTCGAGTACTCGGATACTCTTTCTCTGCCTGTCGATGCTACGCAGGCTCATCTTGAGCCTGGTGATGTCGTTGTCATTAATAAGACGAACGGTATTGCTGGCATTCTTCAGTCGAAGGTTCGCCCCACGACTGCTGAGCCTGAGAAGACTCTCGGTGAGGTCTTGACTGCTCCTACCTATGGCCTGAACGGCCCGGGCTACGCCTCTGTGCGTGTCGCTGGTGGTGTGTTCGAGCTGACCGGCAAGGTCACTGCTGATGCCAAGGCCGGTGACCCTGTGTACGTGAAGGCTGCGACGGGTGCTGGCACCAAGCCTGTTGTGACGACCGTCAAGACGGGTGCGGATGTCATTATCGGCTGGCTGAAGGAGCCGGTGTCGTCAGCTTCTGTCGATCAGAAGATGCAGGTTGTCCTTGCGCCTGCAAAGACCGCCTGATAGGAGGCAATTAAAGTGCATTTCAAGAACCAGGAATACTTCAATACCCAGTTGGCCGAGGCCCTTGCAGGTGACCGTCTTGCACAGGCTCGCCTGAAGGAAGCCATTACTTCTGACCAGCTCGCGCCCATGTTCGTGACAGCCGCGAACGTGCGCTTCCAGGAGTACTTCGACTCCTACAACACCCTATGGGGCAATATTGCGACGAAGGAGCTGCTGACGGATTTCCGTCCGGCTTCGCTGCTGTCGCTGAAGCCTGACTCCACGACTGTGCCCATCGACAATGGGGGCTACAAGCACCCTGTCGGCACGTTGCCTCATGTCCCTGAGCTGACGCCGTACCCCACCATGTCGTACCAGGCAGATGGTGCGTTTATCACCACCAGCAAGCATGGTGCTCGCATCCAATTCTCGTTCGAGTCGTTTATCAATGACGAGTGGAACGTGATTGCACGTTTCCCGAAGGATGCTGCGACGCTTGCTGCTCGCACGGAGGACCTGCTGGTTCTGCTTCAGATTTTCGATCCCACTACGAAGTCTCTTCGTGCGGATGTGTTTAATGACGCCAACAAGACGAAGGCTGACTTCACGACCGTTCCGGACGAGTTCACTGGTGGCACGGGTGCTGGTGGTGTCGGTGGCGTGAAGAACGCAGCATTGAGCTTCGATGCCATTGTGGCCGCACGCTACCAGGCTCTTGCGACCATCCGTGATGGCCACTCGACGTACGTCCCCGAGGGTTTCGTGCTGGTGACCAACCCGGCTCTGGCCGAGGTCGCCAAGAACTACACCCTCATCAATGAGATTCGTACGCAGGTTGGCAAGCGCACGGAGATCAAGGCGAACCCGCTGAAGGGTCTTGAGGTGGTTTCCTCTGACCTTATCTCTGTTGTCGGTGGCGAGAAGGCATGGGTCCTTCTTCCGAAGGGTGGTCGCGCCAATGGCAAGACCGTCTTGGCCAAGACCGGAATGATGGGTCGTGAGGCTCCTGAGCTTCGCATCCATAACAAGACCGGCCAGATGCTCGGCGGCGGGGATGTTAACCCATATGAGGGTTCGTTCGACAATGATGATGTCGAGATTCGCATCCGCCAGATTGCTGGCGCGGGCCTTGTCCGTTATGATGGTGTTATTGGGTCTACGGGCCTGAACTCCTGACGGATTGATTGAACCCCCTATGGCTTTTGCTGTAGGGGGTTCAGTTATACTTAGATCATGATTGACTACACTTCTCCTATTGGCCAGGTAAGGGTTCTTATTCCTGACTTGCGTAAGTTGGAGGACTTGCGTGATCTTCGTAATGAGCCTCGCTATTTGTTTACGGATGACGAGATTCTTGCTTTCCTTGCTGTTAACAATGGAAATGTGAAGCGGGCCGCTGCTGATGCATGCGACGCTATCGGCATGGATAAGGCATTGCAGCTTCTCGTCTTGAAGACTGATGATAAGCAGACGGATGGCGCTAAGCTGCTCGACGCCATTGTGAAGCGCGCGAAGACTTTGCGGGAGCAGGCAAAGGAAGACGACGAGAACAACCTGTCGTTTGATGTCATCATGCCGTCGTACGAGCCTGTTGATTGGGTGGTGAATTTCTAATGGCACTGTCGATCAACCCTAATATCCATCCATTGTTTGTGACTCTTGCGCATTATCCTTTGGAATTGTTGGCGAATAGCAAGATCAGTGTGTATCCGACTCCGGATTCTGTCGAGCACGAGTGGGACCCTGACCACGGACTACATAACCAGGAGAATCTGCCTATCTGGGTTGGGTGGGCGAACGTAACGCCTAACATTGACTGGCGTGCTCGTAACCGTGAGTGGGCTGGTGAAGTGACGGGCGTGCACGCGTACCGTATTCAGCTTCTTCATATCGACAAGAATGAGTCTGTGAACAGGCATCTGTGGGGTGATCCTACGATGCGTATGTCGTTTGCAGAGGGTATGCGTGTGGTGATTAATGAGTCTCCTGCTGACCACCGACAGAATGGCTTGAAGCTGGTTGTCCGTAACGCCGTGTTCGACTCGTTGCCATGGCAGCCGACGCTATTGTGTGACTTTGAGACGGGGGATACTAATGGCCAGAACTAAGAAGGTTGTCCGCTTTGATGGGCGTGTCGCTGGCATTAAGGTCACTGTCGAATCTGACCGGTATGGTGTCGCCGCTCGTGCGAAGAAGAAGATCATCGATGCTGCGTGGAAGCGTGTGAATGAGGCTGCTCAGGCTGCTGCTACTGCTTCTACGGAATATGGCCGGGCGCTGATCGACACGGACCCTCGTCGCGTTGACACGGGTTACATGCGTGACACTTTCAGTGTCGATGCGTCTAAGGGTGGCAAGGTCGTGGAGATCGGCTGGCATAAGTGGGCGCGTGAAAAGCCTTACTACTCATGGCAGGAGAATGGTACGCAGGGTAATAGGACGACAGGGTACTTGCGTTCTGGTTTGCGTGCCAAGGCGAAGAAGTCTGCGGGTAAGGGTATTACTCCGGCGAAGTACCTGCCTCGTGTGACGAAGGTCTTCCGTGAAGAGTTTTATGGGAGGTTGAAGTGAGGGATCGTACACTTGAGTTCGACAAGGCCTGTCTTGATCTGTTGCGGGCCATCCGGGATATTGAGGTCTATGAATCTTTTGCTCGTGATGTGAAGAAGCCTTTGTACATTGTGTACCACGGTGGGGCGGAAATTAACCGCTACTTGAACTCGTACCTGTCGATGGCAGGGCACACTCAGGATGTATATGAGCATCCTTTTTATGTGGATGTTTATGCTGAGAATAAGGAAATGCTCGACCGGCTGGTGTCGGTTGTGAAGGAAAAGCTCATTGGTGCTGTGTTGATTGCTGGGTCGAATGAGGTGAACATTGCGGCTTCTGTCGGTTCGACGGCGGATCATGATTCGACATTGCGGCCTACTGTTTATCAGCGCCATATGAGTTTCTACGTGAACCTGGATAGGGGGGATTGATATGCGAGTACGGAATATCTACACGGGTATTGTGTGCGAAAAGTCTAAGGACATGCTGTCGGTGTTGCCCGATATGTATGAGCCTGTTGATGATAATACGCCCATGACGCAGCCTAAGTGCTGTGGTGCGGATGATATTATTGATGATGACAATACTAGTGATCAGGAGGACTGATTATGCCTAAGATGCTTTCTCCGAATACTACTATTTGGTGGGTTTCGGCTGATGGTATTACCAACGTGGGCGACCTTTTTAAGGCCACTACTTACACCGGTGCCTCGGCCAAGGCTGTGGACATTTCGTGTGCTATTGCGGCTGGCATGACGCTGGGCGCAACCGACTCGGACACGGATGACTCGCGTTCGATCTGTGATTCCGGAAACGCGAAGACCCCTACGGTGTCGAACTATGAAGCGTCGCTGACCTTCTTCCGTGAGGCGATTGCATCCGGCCAGAAGGCAGCTGGCAACACGAGCGTCTACGACAAGGCGTTCCAGCTTTTCAAGCGGGGCGTCCTTGATGGCCTGAACGAGGGTTATCTTGTTCAGCGTATTGGCTTCCGACAGGGTACTCCTGTCGAGGCTGGTATGGAGATCAGCGTGTTCAAGGTTGTCGCAGACAACCCGAAGGATGAACTGGGTGACGGCGATAAGCCTATCCAGTTCACTGTGCCATTCCTGCCTCAGGGCTACATGGAACTGAATAAGGCCATCGCGGCCTGATAGAATACCCCCGTACCTCCGAGGTGCGGGGGTATTCTCATTTCTGATTGGAGTAGACATCATGCCTTTTGAACTGTCTAAGATCATCTCGTCGATCAAGCCTACTGTAAGGGCCATCGACGTACCATTGAACACTGAGGATGCTGAAAAGCTAGTGGAGCTGACGGAGATTGCAAAGACTGCACAACTGCAAGAAGCGCCTTATTCTCGGTCGATTACTGACACCACGCCCGGTGTCGAATTGGCCGAGAAGATTGAGGAGCTGCATAAGCAGACGATCACTCTTCGTCTTCGTGCGCTGTCGAACAAGGAGCTACAGGTCCTCAAGCGCCGCGTGTGGACTGATCCTGTCTTTTCAACGAAGAACAAGAATGCTGATGAGAAGACAGTTATTGATGTCGAGCGCGAGGATCGACTGATGGAGTACATCATTGCTCACGCCTGTGTCGAAGTCATTGACAACTCGACTGGTGAGTCTCAGAAAGGTCTGTCGGACGAAGAGGCTGCTGAGCTTCGTGGCGCGCTTCCTGAGTTCTTGTGGCAGCAGATTTGCACCACGTGGAATGACGCTCAGACGCTGGGTGTCATGGTGTCGGAGGCGATCAGTGACCCCACGTTTCGTGGGGACGGAACTGTCGAAGCAGGAGAATCAGTGGATGCTCTTGCTTCTGAAGACCGCGAGGGCTGAAGGTAAGCCACCAACACTGTTTATTGGTGCTCATGGTATGTTTGCTCGCACCTTGCCTGTGTGGTTTGGCGACGACAAGGACTACGAGTCGATCCCCCAAACCGAATACACTCCACTTGATCTGGCTTTGTGTGCTGGCTATCAGTATTACCTCGACAGCCTGTGTAACAAATGCGGAACACCTTTGTGGTATGGGCGCAGTGAGCACTCATCCATTGAATTTCATATCGAACATTCGACGTGCTATTCATGTGCTGAGCTTGAGTCGTATCGGGAGAAGCAGCGGGATTCAAGGCCTGGTGAAAGCACTTACACAGTGATGGATACTGTCGAGTATTCTGATGGCTCAAAGGAGCCAATGCCTTCTCCTTTGGAGGCGTTGGAGTTCGTTAAGTGAGAATCGTCCCTGGTATCATTGAAGTGGTACCAGGGACGATTCTATGTAGAGGATTAAGACATGGCTGACGAGTCGATCAAGATTGACATTGATGTCAATTCTGCGGGGGCTGAAAAGGCTGCGCGAGATATTAGTGCTCTGGAAAAGCAGATCGGCTCTTTGCAGTCTGCTGTTGCTGCATTGAAGGCCCCGTCTGGTCGTGGTGGTTCTGTCCTTGATTCGCTGCAGCTTAATAGCGGCAAGGTCAAGAACATGCGTGAGACGGCGACAGCATTGAAGTCTGTTGCCGATGGCCTGTCGGCTGTGTCGCGTGCCGGGGATGGCATGACGAAAGTTGACTTGGCTGGTGGTGTCGATAAGGCTGTATCAGCGTACCGTCGTTTTGTGCGCGAAATGCAGGCCAGCAATAAGCTGACGAATGATCACATTCAAAAGCTGAAGGATACTGCTGCTGCGATGCGTGATGTCGCATCGGCGACTAATGCTATGGCTACTGCCGAGGATAAGGCGAAGCGTGCACAGGCGGCGCTGAACCAGTCGCAGGCTCGTAAGACCGAGGCTCAGGCTGAGAAGCTTCGTGCGCAGGCAACAGTGAAGCGTGAGGACAACGTTATCCCGCTGCAGCGTCAGAAGGGCCGGGACGAGCGGAACCTAGTGAAAGCGAAAGGCGCCGAGGCTGCTCGTCTTGCCGAAATCCAGGCTGCGACACAGTTGCAGCAGGCCGAGCTGAAGCTTGCTGGCGTGACTGCTAGCGCTGAGGCGAAGCGTGAGGCTGCTGCTGTCGCTGCGTCTGCGCGTATTGCTGCTGCTCGTGAGGCTGAAGCTGGTCGTACGCAGCGTGCCATTATTAAGGAGCAGGGTTCTGGCGAGCGCCAGGCAATGCGCATTAATGCATCTGCAGCGAAGGCCCAGTTGCGTGCGAACGAGCAGGCTATTGAGAACGTTCGTTATGCTGCTCGCGACACGGCGGTGTATTACGGGGCTATTACGGCTGGCCTTGGCACGCTGGTGTCGGCTGCTGTGCAGGCTGGTATTGCTCAGGAGCGTGCATTCGCTGACGTGAAGCGCACGGCCCAGGGTACGACTAATGATTTGAATGAGTTGCGTAAGGCATACACGGATTTGTCTACGCAGAAGGTTGTGACCCCATTTGCTGATCTTGCGAAGATCGGCACGCTGGGCGCGCAGATGAACATTCCAACGAAGGACTTGAAGGACTTCACGACGGCTGTTGCTGAGTTCTCGACGGTTACGGAGATGGATGTCGAGGCTGCAACGACAGCATTTGGCCGTTTCGGCCAGATGATGGGCGGCTTGCAGGAGTCTTCCAAGGGCGCGGGGGACGGCTACAAGATTCTCGCGAACCAGGTTGCTGACCTTGGTGCGAAGTCTGTTGCGACGGAGCCTGAGATTGCCAACATGATGGTGTCGATCGCCGCTCAGGGTAAGTCTGCTGGCTTTACTCAGAACCAGATTCTCGCCCTGTCGTCTACGCTGTCGTCGCTGGCCATTCCGAAGGAGTGGGCGCGTGGTTCGTTGCAGCGTATCTTCAACTCGATCAACGCGGCTGCTGCTGAGGGCGGCGACGCCATGCACACGTATGCGCGGGCTGTCGGCGTGACGGATGCCGAGTTCCAGAAGCTGTGGCGTGATGACCCGAATAAGGTGTTCCAGGGCATCTTGCAGAACCTTGCGGGCATCGGCGACAAGGTGCAGAAGGCTCAGGCTATTAAGGATTTGGGCTTTAAGAACGTGCGTGACGTGGAGCTGCTGTCGCGTATGTCGAACAGTGTTGGTTTGTACGTGGAGCAGTTGGAGGAGGCTGAGCGAGCGTCGAAGAATACGTCGTTCATTGATGATTCGATGTCGATCATCACCGATACTATGTCGGCGAAGTTGCAGCAGTTCCAGAACGCCCTGCAGAATGCCGGCGCGGCCATGAACTCTAGCTTCATGGTGCCGATGAAGACTGTTGTCACGGTGGCGACGATGGCTGTGAATGCTTTTGCGAAGCTGCCCGCTCCTATTCAGGCGTTCGTTGGTGCTTTGACTGCTGTGGGTATTGCTCGCGTGGGTATGGTGGCGACGAAGGCAGCGCTGGTGTCAATGTCTGCGACGTACATGCAGATGGGGTCTCGCGTGATGCAGACGACGGGTCAGCAAACGTTGTCGTGGGGCGTGGTGTGGCAGGCCGTGAAGCAGGCTCAGGCCGGTGTCGTTGCGTACGATGGGTCGCTTGCTTCTAATGTGGGTACTGCTAATGCTGCGGCTGCCGCAAATCAGCGTCTTGCGGCGTCGGACTCGGCGGTGGCTGTCGCTGCTGGTAAGGCGGCTGCTGCAAAAGAGGCTCAGGCGGCGGCGTCGGCTGTAACGACGGGCGCTCAGGTGGCTGCTGGTGCTGGCCAGGCTGTCGGCGCTTTGTCGAAGCTGTCTGCTGTTGGCTCTGGCTTGATGGCTATGTTTGGTGGGCCTTGGGGTTTGGCTATTACGGGCGCGATTACTGCGGCGTCGGTTGCTGCGACGTACCTTGGTGACTCATTTACGGGGGCGTCGGAGAAGGCTGAGAATATGAAGGCCGCTGTCGGTGGCTCGTCGGCGATTCTGAAGGCTTTGGCTGAGGATACGAAGGAAGTTGGCTCTGGTGCTCAGACTTCTTTCGCTGAGTTGAACGCTACGATCCAGCAGAACGGCCAGACTCTCACCTCGAATGGTGAGGCACTTGGTTACTACGTGGATAAGTCCGGCCAGGTTGTTCAGACGACACATGCTCAGGCTGAGGCGTTCGGCTATTCGACGCTGAAGATCGGTGAGCACACGCAGGCGCTGATTTCTGACGCTATTCAGGGTTCTGATTCGTTTAAGAACATGTCGAAGGATGTCAAGCAGGCGCTTGTTGACATGGGCTTCTCTTACGCGCAGTATATTAAGTTGGCAACTACGTCGGAGGCTGAGGGCGGCGGTAAAGCCGCTGCTGACGCGTACGTGGATGGGTACATTGCCCAGCTTGAGACTCGCAAGAATGAGCTGATTGCTAAGCTCGATCCTGAGTCTCCCTCCTACGCGACTAAGCGTGCGGATATTGCTTCGCAGTTTGAGGGGCAGATTAGTGCTCTGAATGAGGTGAAGAGCCAGACTGAGGGCGTCGGGGGCGCCATGCGTGATGCTCTGAACGACGCTCAGCTCTTTGGCCAGGAGATGAGTGAGGCTGGCGACAGCTCTGAGGAGGCGTCGTTCAAGATCGGCGACGCTAAGAATGAGTTCAAGGACCTTGGTGAGGTTCTGCGCTCGGTGCTTGATGAAATGTTTTCATCGACAGATGCGGCTGCTGCTCTCGACAGTGCTTTGCAGCAGGTGTATGAGTCGATGCAGACCAATGGTACGTCGATGGACCCGAACTCTGCTGAGGGCCAGGCGAACATTGCAGCCATTAGCGATTACTTCCAGGCTATGGGGAACGCTGCTGCGGCTGGTATCGAGGAAATGGGCCTAACTGGTGAGGAGGCGTACCAGTATGCTCAGCAGTCGATTCAGGACACGATTGACTACCTGTCGGCCCAGGGGTTCGACATGAGCGCGTTCGAGGCTCAGCGTGACACGATGGCGGCGATTATTGCCCAGCCGTATCAGTCGGGTGAGGTGGATCATTCGGCCACGGATGCGTCGTTGAATGAGATGGTGGGCAATGCTGCGAACGCTGTGAGTCAGGCTCAGGGTTTCTTGGGTAAGGTTCAGGCTATTTGGCAGTCGATTCAGGGCTATATGTCGAAGATTGGTGGTGCGAAGTCTCTGTCTGGTAAGGGGTCGTTTACTCTTGGCCAGAAGTCGAAGGTTCGTCTGCCTACGTTTGCTAACCGGAATGCTGGTAAGAGCGCATTCAGTGCTGCGAATTTCCGTGCGAAGCCTCAGCGTTCGTCTGGTGGCGGCGGTGGTGGTGGTCATTCGCCTCGTTCTGGTGGTGGCGGTGGCGGCCATTCACCGTCGTCTCGTGCTCGTAAGGAGACGAAGACTGCTGCTGAGATTTTTGAGGACTTCCTGTCGAGGTTGAAGTCGGCGCTCGACAAGGCGCTGCAGTCGTGGTGGCGTTCGACGACGGCTCAGGATAACTACCATAAGGGCTTGAACTCGCTGCGCAAGGATGTTGAGAATACGACGAGCAAGATCAAGAATCTTCGTAAGGAGAATGAGAAGCTTGCGTCGGATATGCGTAGGGCTCAGCAGGAGTTGCATGATGCTGAGTTCTTCCATGCTGTCGCTGTAAAGTACGGCGACGAGGAGCGTATGCAGTCTACTCAGACTGATATCGATGAGGCAAAGCAGAAGATCAACGAGTCCCAGACAAAGATTGGTGAGAACAGTCAGGAGATTTCGGTTCTTCAGGCTGGCCAGTTTGCGTTGAAGGGGTACACGGAGGCGGCTATTGCTAACCGTGAGGCTTTGCGGTCGTTGCAGTCTCAGATGATTGGTCTGATTGAGGCTTATGCTGCTGCCGGGCATTCGACGCAGGAGATTGAGGCGTATACACAGTCTTTGAAGCAGCAGTTTATCTCTCAGGTGACTCAGCTGGGTTATAACCAGGGTGAGGTGACCGAGTTGGCTGGCGCGTTCGACAGCCTGACTGGGACGATTGGTCAGGTTCCTCGTGATGTTCGTGAGAACGTGACGGATAACGGGACTGTCGGTGCGACACAGGGCGCTATTGATGGTATTCATGCTGATCCTGTGACTGTTCCGGTGCAGCCGTCGCAGTCTACGATTACTGTTCGGATGCGGGTTGTTCCTGATTTGAGTATGAATTTGACTGGTAAGCGCCATTGGGGTAAGGCGGGTCCTTGGGCTGATGGTTATCAGTTCTTTGATGGTGGTCTGATTCCGTCTAGGGGTTTTGCTTCTGGTGGTTTGGTGCCGGGTCGGCCTCCGGCTAATCCGAATGCTGACAATCTGCTGGCTACAAATGGCAATGGGCTGTTTAGTGTGCGCAGTGGTGAGTATGTCATTAGCCAGCCTGCTGTCGATTTCTACGGTAAGGGTTTCATGAACGCCCTTAACACGATGCAGGTGCCTATGTTGTCTGGTGGTGGTTATTCTGCTGGCGCTGGTGATGGGCTTGTTACAATTAATCCAGCACAGTTCAGTGAGCTTGTCCGGGCTGTTTCGACGACAGTCATGTTGAATGGGCGGGCTATTAGTAAGAGCATCGACAGCAATAATGTGAGGAGTGGTAACCGTGGCGTTTACTAGGGGTTGTTCGACTCGCGAGGTTTATTTCGCTGTCGGGAAGTTTATGTCGTGGTTTCCGGCTCCGGATGAGTCTCCGACAGCGGATAGTGTGCAGTTCGGTAGTGATTCGACAACGTTGCTGAATGGCTTTGCGTCGATTAATGGTTCGGTGTATGGGCATCGGAAGTATGAGTTGAATTGGTCGTATTTGAATCGTGATCAGGCTGAGTTGTTTCGTCGTTTGTTTTTGAATCGTGGGGATGAGTGGGTGTCGTATGCTGATCCATTCTCGTTCAATAACATGTTGTCGCCTTTGATGGGTTTGCCTTATTTGCATGTTCATGCTGGTACTCCTTTCGCGTATAACGATTGGGGGAAACAGGCTTTGTTCATTTCTGAGGGTATTGATGAGAAGTCTTGCCATCCTACGGTTGTGTATAAGCCTGATTCTTTCGCGGTTAACAATCAGTTGGATCATGTGTTTAGTAAACTGAATGCCCGCCAGGCGTCTTTGGCGTTGAGCAAGATTGGCACGTATACGGAGCGTGTCGTTGTTCCTGAGGGTTATTATGGGACGTTTTTTGCATCAGGCTATGAGGATGGTAAGCAACCGTTTAGGTGGACGATTAGTCGTGTTGATGGTGGCACACCTGGCGTGGTTATTACGAAGCTGAAGAATCAGGTTTTCAGTTTCGGTGAGGGCCTGTGGGAGATTACGATGCGTCCTCTTCAGGATGGCCAGTTGTCGTGGTGTGGTCTTCGTGTGACGCCGTATGATCCTGATCAGGTTCTGGCTGGTGTGTCTGAGTATGAGTTTTCGTATCCGGCTGGTGGTGGGAACATGAAGGTTGTTCCTGGGTCTGCTCGTGTCGTTACGGTTAATAATGCTCGGGGTCATTTTTCTGCTTCGGTTTCTTTGGAGGAGTGCTACTCATGGTAATGCGTGTCTTTGGGGTCCCTGCTGGCCAACTCACGAACTGGTCTGTGCAGGAGGATGGTGTGTCACTGGATCGTGATCAGGCGTCTGGTGGCTTCTCTGAGTACTCGTTGGAGGGTACTGGAGGCATTGAGCCTGCCCTTGTTGTGAACAAGGATGTCGTGCTGAGTGACTTGCGTTTTGGGCGTACTCATGCTGTTGCGCGCGCTTTGACGACAGGGCCTTGGGTTTGGTCTATGACGTTGAATGATCCTTTTTATCTGCTGGATATTGAGGCGACGATTGAGCCTATGGTCTATACGGAGCTAAAGGCTATTATTACGAAGTTCTTTAAGACCGCTGGTGTCGTTGATGCTCCGAAGATATACGTGCAGAATTTCTACCCTAGCTCTGTCGCCGGTGGTTTCTTTACTATCGCTAATTCTACTTTTGATCATATCTATGATTTTGCTGGTGGTAAAGGCAATCTGTGGTCTGTATTGAAGTCGTGGCTGTCGGCTAATGATCTTCAGATCACGTGGGTGTACGACACGGTTGTGGTGTTTAAGAATCATACGGTGTTGACTCGTCTTCAGGGTTACACGTCTGACTATAAGATTTCGTATGAGCAGTCTGAGCCTGTGTCGAGTATTGAGTGTACGTATCGTGAGTCTACTCTTTATGATCTGTTTAATGGGGGTAATTCCGAAGCTGCTTATTGGGTTGATGGGAAGCCTGTTTTCAATCCTTATGCTAAGAATATGCCGGCGCCCACTATTGTGCTGTACCCAAACTATGACCCGAATAAGCCTTATCTGGAGGCTTTAAGGGACCTTGAGGTGCTTTCTGTCGATGCTGGTGAGACGAAGGAATTTGTTCTTGAGGTTCCTGTTCACGTGAAGAGTATTACGTCGCAGCCTGTTTGTGTCATGCCGTATGACTATCCTAGTGGTGCTCGCTCTGTGTATTTTGGGAAGTCAGGTGTCGTTCCTGGTCCGAAGGAGTTTGGTAAAAGCTACTATGTGGTTGTCGGCAAAGACAATAAGCCGATTGTCCCTGCGCAATGGAACGCTGAGGGCGGTAGTGTCTTCGTTGAGGTGGGCGATGAGCCGAATCAGTTGAAGGTGACTGTGACGGGCATGTTGAATAAGCGTCTTGCACCGTATCGTTTGGCTGAATCTGATGGGCAGAACGATTACTCTTTCTTGCGTATTTGTGGTGAGGGTTATCCCTATGTTGAGAAGACTGTGACGTTTTATACGGGATATCCTCGTAAGACTGATCCGTTGAAGATCAGTAGCCCTTATATCGACACGGTGGATAAGGCGTATGCTGCGTGCATGTATGCTGCTCAGTCTGCTTTGGGGACGAAGACGAGTCTTGAGTGGTCTGGTATGACGCCGTTGAATGAGGCGTATACGGATGTTGTGTATGACTTTGAGCGTGAGCTTGTGACGGCCGCTGACGTAACTGCTTTTACTGACGCGCCGTTGCCTGAGAAGGCTACTGAGAAGTGGCCTGAGGGTACGACGATGAAGAAGATCATGGATGACTTGTTGGCGTTTACGGCGAATAAGCCTGTGACGGATAAGCCTCAGGTGTTTGGCCGTATGGCGGGGACGTGTGCTGTGTTCGACAGGGCTGTGTGGCAGATTAACTCTGTCGAGTACAGCGAGTCGGGTGCGAGTGTGAGTGCTGAGCCGTATACGTCGGTGTGGGATTTGGCTTACCTGTTTGATATGCCCCGGGTACAGGACCTGCCGACACCACCAGGGATCACGCTTGGGCAGCTGTCCCTGCGTGGTTTTGAGCATCGTGAGGCGCAGTCTGCTTAAGACAAGAAGGAAGGGCGACACCGTGGTTGGTGTCGCCTCTCCTTCTTGTGTTATGCGCCTAGGATGCCTGCGAAGTAGGACTGTCCTGCAGGTGTGACGAGAAGCTGTAGCCTGATCTTTCCGCTGCTGTCGATGCGCTCGGTGAGGATGAGGATTCCTCGGTTGACGGCATCCTGCATGGGGATGATCTTGCCTTGGCCGTTGCGGAATGCGAAGTTGTTGTCGAGGAGCCAGCGGCAGAACCTGTTGGGTCCCATGGTTTTGATGGTATTCGACAGAATCTTGCCGAAGGCGCTGATGGTGAGGTCTCCTTCTGCGGTTTCGATGGCTCGCCCGAGGGCTGCGACAGGGCGCTGGGCTTCGACTTCTGCTTCGGCCTTGGCGCGTGCCGCTCGTTCTTCCTTGAGAGTTGTCGCGAGCTGGATGATGATGTCGGGATTGGCGATCATCTCTTCGATGGTGGCAGGTGTGGCGTACATGCCGTGCTTGCGAATTGAAGGTAGGACCTCACTGGTGACCCAACGACGGAACTGTGCGGCTTCAGGCTTGTCGCTGCGGATGATGACCTCGTAGAGTCCCGGCTCGTTGACGGTCCATGTCTGCTGTACTTGTCCCCTTCGATCAGGGACGGGGTATGTCTGGCATAGGTCGTCGGATAGGCGTGAGCGCAGCTGTGTCACGTTCGTGATGTCTAGGACTGCTGCTAGGTCTGCGAGGACGAACCGAAGTTCACCATCTTCTGTCGTAAGAGTGCGAACGTTGTTACCTTCGTAGGTAAAGGGAATGATCTGGTTCATTGTGTTTTCCTTTCTCAGTGCTTGCGGATGGATGGGAGGACTTCAGAAGTGACCCAACGTTTGAAGGCCTTGGCTTCAGGTAGCTTACTGGACATGATGAGTGAGTACAGGCCGGACTCGTTGATGAGCAGCGTTTCCTGACTGCGCCCTACATCATCCTCATCCAGGTGTCTAGCAATAGCAGCCCTAGAGTTTGTGTAGCAGAGTGCATCACAGATGTCGTTGCCGAGGTGGTTGAAGATGGTGATGTCGTTCATTAGTTATTCTCCTTCATGGAAGCGTAGGTGTGGCCGGAGCCGGGGCGGTTGTTCATCCAGTGTTCGACAGTGTCGATGCTCCAGCCGGGGCGTTCACCTTCGTAGGTGAGGTAGTAGATGTCGGGTTCGGGTAGCATGCCTTTGCGGAAGTAGCTGTTGATGGTGCCGGCTTTGAGGCCGGCGTGCTTGGCGAAGGCGCTGGGGCCGAGGTATTTAGGTGTCATTGGGTTCCTTTCTGTCGTTTCCTTCTGACACAAGTAAGAATAGTTCATAGTTGAGTACTGATGCAAGTTGTCAGAAAGTGACTCTCGCCATACTGGTATACTAAGGATATGAAACACAACCTCCCCGCCCCCTCCCAACCCTGGGGCAACGACATCAACAAACGCCTCGCATCAGTAGAAAACGACCTCATGCTGATCCGCTCGACAGCCAACAACGCAGCACAAAGCGTCACCTCCCTAGTGTCAGACCGCGCCACCAACGGCATTGCCAAACCCTTCTACGACGAGGTGAGCATCAGCTCGCCGGGTCGAGGACGCGGCGTCGGCGTCAACGAGGATATTTGGTACCGCTCCATCCCCTGGGCAGACTCCGGCCTATTCATGCAGCTAGCCATCTCCGGATACCTCCGTATCCCCTTGAGCCTCAAACTCTACAGCGGCTTCAAGTACCCCGTCGATGTCAGTGTCGGCGTACGCGGCGCTAGGGCGCAGGACACCCGCTACCTGCGGTGCTTCCTATCGTACGAGCCGACAGGGGACGAAGGCCGAGCCATGATGGTCGCCCACATCAACTACAACACTGTCGTTGATTACGAGCACTACAAGGATGGTATTGTGGTTGTGAACATGAGTAATTCCAGTGTGCATCCAGAATGGGTATACAACTGGGATTCGACAGCACTACTATCCCTGCAAATCGCAGGAGTGAGGTACTAACATGCCAGTCAACCCTCAGGGAATTTGGACCTATTCCGACTCAGACATTGTGCAATCCTGGCCCGCCTTCATGAATCTCGGCTTCAACACAGTGTCGGACGTCATTAAGGGCCTCCAGCAGAACCGCGTTCTTATTGCCAAGAACAATAACGACCAGCGCGACAAGCTAACAGCCGTCAACAAGGCCACCACCGGCGCATATGATGTGCTCATCTACCGCTCCGACATCAACGAGATGTACCTCGCGACGAACACCGGCGTGAAGAAAATCTGGGGTGGCGCTCCCGAGATTAAGTACATCAACGACAATGAGGCTTTCTCAAAGTGGTACCGCTACACCCAGCACGGTGCGGGCGCCATCATCTCCCGCAACGTGTCGATCCCCTCACAGGGCCTGTGGCTGTTCTCCAACTGCATCACGCTAGATAACAACGACAGCTCCAAAGACACGAACGTCGACGTCTTCCAAGCCATCGGCGACGGCGTGTTCTATAACGTCGGCACGACGAACACGTACAACCACTCCGAAGGGGTCGTGTCGTTCCGTATGGCGACAATGGCTTACTATGCCGCAGGCCCTCGTAGCGTTCCTGTGCAGGTGAAGATTTCATGTTCGCCTGTTAACAACATCGGTTGGGGCGGCCTATGCATTGGGGCGTCGAAGATCGGATGAGTATGCTATACTAGGCAACGACAGTTATTCACACCGATTCTGTGAATGCTGTGGGTGTTTGGGTACGAGAAAACCCCCTGACTAGTTCTCCTTTCCTAGTCAGGGGGTTTTCTTTATCTAGGCCAGCCGGTGTCGAGTGTCCACTTATGGCGCATCTGGTGTACGAGGTAGTACACCAGATGTCGGAACGCGTCACGGACATCATTCGCATCCTTGTAGCCGACATCCTTGCCGGTAAGCCACCAGCCTAGGTTTTTCAGCACAGCATCCTTGACAAGGCCTTTAGCCTGTGCCGGAGTCTGGTAGCGGATGTCATCGACAAGCCAGTCAAGGACTGCATTGACCTTCACCGGTGTGAGGTCCGCACTAAACTTGTTGCCGGGCCGCAGGTCGAACTGTTCAGCCACGACAGTAGCGCCAGGGTAGGTGTCGAGGACCTGCTTGATACGGCGTGCTGTCTCCACGTGAGTTGCGCAGATGAACTGGTCGAAGTGCAGAATCTCTACCTCCTCTTCGACACGAGCAACAACGAGGCCTGTGCTAACGCCAGGATCAATCGCGATGACGGTTTTCATTTTTCTCCTCCCAATTATCGTTCAGAATTTCATACTTCGTCTCACACAGTCTGTTTCTGTCAGCCGGTGTCGTTCCACCAAAGACCCCCGACCGGTAGCGTTTGCCATCGACAGGTACGTCTTCGAGTGCAAGGCAGTCTTGAAGACACAGTTCTTTGATGGGGCACTGTGAGCAGCAGACCTTTAAGACCTGATAGTAGAACCCTGAGTCAAAGAAAAGCTCAACAGGTACTCCAACACAGGGGGCTTGCTCGTAGGCGCGAATGTCGATCATACTTCCTCCCAATTATTGCCAACCTCTGCTTCTGCCACGAAGGGCACGCGGTTGAAGACGAGTGTCGCTGCCTTAGACATTTCGCGCTCCATCATGCGTGAGCATTCTTCGACAGTTTCTTCAGGGCATTCGACATAGGTTGCGTCGTGTACGAGGCCGATCAGCTTGGCACCATATTGCCCTACCTGTTCGTTGATCTTGATTGCTGCGTTGAGGCAGATATCATTAGCTGTCGATTGTGGGACGAAGGCTAGTGCTTCGTTCTGTGTCGATCTGTAGGCAGCGTCGGGAATGAAGAGTGGGTTGTATGTCATGCCAAACTTGGTCCGTCGCATGTAGTTTTCCTCCTTTCGTCCGACACTGTGCTTAACTCGTTCCTGCCAGTCTCGTAGTCCTGGGTAGGAGCCAAGGTATTGATCGACAACATGCTGTGCGGCCTCGAGTGGCTGTTCAAGGGCTGTTGCAATTGCGGGTACTCCTCTATTATAGTTGAGGCCATACACCACACTTTTAACCAGTGCGCGTTTGTTCTTTGCAGTCTTTGGCTGTTCATGCTTGAAAGCCTCGTAATCAGCAATCGTTGGATAATCAGACGGCCAAATCTTCGTCATTAGATCATCGAAAAAGTCCGGGGCACCCGGCTGGAAGGCGGCAACCATAGCCTCGTCGTCCGCAAGCTCAGCGACAGTACGTAGCTCGGCCTGCGAGTAGTCACACGAGATGATCTTATAGCCCGGCTCAGCGACAAGGGCACGCTTGATACCACTGTCACGCCCCATCGTCTGAATCGCAGGCCCCTTAGCCGACAGGCGACCAGTCTTAGTGCCGTGGGGCAGATAGTACGGGTGGATACGACCATCCTCACCGACCTTACGCCGCACGTTAGCAATGAAGCTCCCAATCACCTTAGCGGCGTAGCGGTACTCAAGCAGAGCGTCGATAAACTCGACCTCCTTACCTTCGCGTAGTAGCTTCTTCAGGTGATCTGAGTCGAACGACGGGGACGATACACCTTTAGAAGTGAAGTAGTCATTGATCTGCTTAGGTGACTGAGGGTTGAAGTCCTCGCCTGCCAGCGAGCGCAACACAACCAGCGCCTTGTCGCACTGTTCTTGGTACTTCTTTTCAAGCTCGTCAAGAGCATCGAGTGAGACTGCAACACCATTCATCTGCACGTCACACAGAACCCTCGTGACCTGCATACGATAGCGGTAATAGTCGTACTTTCCACTGTTCTTCAGGAGCGGCAGGAAGTACTCGTACAGCTTGTAGGTGTATACCGCGTCGAAAAGGTTGTACTTGTAGAGCTTTTCACGAGGAATGTTCTCGAAGTGTGCCCCGCCCTTCAGGTAGGACTTAGCGTCAGAGTCCCAGTCAGCGGCACGCAACCAGCGACGAGCAAGAGGCTTCAGGCCATGCTCACCAGCCAGGTTGTCGAGCGTGAAGTGCATCAGCAGCGTGTCCTCGTGATGGTACACGTTGATACCCAGACGCTTCGACAGGTACGGCATGTCGAACGTGCCATTATGGCAGACGACAATGCAGTCCCGACACAGGCGCTCAATCAGCTCAGCAGACTCGGGAGTCTCAGCAAGCTCCTCGGGGATCATCACACCGAACTTCCCATTCCACAAGGCAATCGACAGGATACGGCCAGCCGCGAATGTGTCGCCCTCGATGTCACCAGCGGACTCGATGTCGAGGGCAATGACGCTCCCCTTCTTGAAGGAGATGTCCTGGCCCTCCCAGATCACCCAGTCCTTACCGAGTTCCAGGCCAGGATCGATAGGGCCAAGGTAGCCGTACTGAAGCGCCTGAGCAAGGAACAGGATTGCTTGTGGGTTGGTGACGATCTGCTTAGGCGAGAGCGTCTTGTATGCGTCGCCCTTATAGCCCTTCACAGTGCCGAGAGTGATTGCGATGTCCTTGGCTTTGGGATCATCAACGACTTCGATAGGTGTGCCAGCAGGAAGGCCTGAGACAGCCCTAGCCCTCTTTAGCAGAACTGAGACAAGCACAGGCAGCTTGTCTACGCTGTTAGTCAGAATCTTCACACCTGGCCTCCTATGTATTTGATGAAACGATCACTATTCTTTTTCCCTTGAATAACTTCCTGGACGACACCACGCGCCTGAGCATACGTGATGATTTCTTTCAGCTCCTTCATTCCGTTGATTTCAGACTGGAACTTCAGAAGAATCTTCGGGATCGGCACAAGGCCATTATCCGAGCGAGCAATGAAGCTAATGAACTTATCCACCTTGTTGCTGAAGTTGGAGTTCTTGACGTGGTGAATAAACACCTCGTTCGACGACATCCAGATAGGAGCTAAGGCAATGGCCTTGAGCATGTGTCGCATCGTGACAACGACACCACCATGAGCATTAGGGCCGTTGTACATGGCAAGCAGGGCAGCGATGCGAAGGACAGAGAACGTCATACGCTCGGTGCCAGGGAACAGCTCACGGCTACTCAAGTCGTGCTGAGCAGCCATCACCTTGGCTTCCTCGGAGAATTCAATCCAGCGCTCAAACACGCCCGGCTCGAATTCGACAGGGATGCGAACTTCCTCGTGTGCTAGGGACCTGGACTGGCGTGCGCTGAAGTGTGTGTCGAACTTAGTCGTTGCCTTGATGAGGTTCGACAGCATGAAGTCCCGCTGCTTGTCGGCAATTTTACCTGTCGAAGGATTAACAGCAACCAGCTTAACGTCCTGCGAGGACGTGATGTAGTGATCCCGTTCATCGACAACAACGAGGCAGCGGGGTGTGAAGCCAGACTCGACTCGTTCTTTCGTCAGGTGCTTCGCGGACTGATCGAGAATACCTGTCCCGTAGAACGTCATGTAGTACGGTGTCGCTGTCTGGTACGCGACCTTGCCGCCCTTGTCCTTACGTGCGACAGCGGGGATATACCCGTCGTAGCTCTTGGTGAGGAAGGGCATCATGGAGGACATGTAGCTGCCTCTTTGTGCAGCGTGTGCGAAAAAGTCCTGCACCTCGTCGATTGCGTACAGGCCAGACTCCTTCGGCTTGGTACGAAGGTATGCCGACAAGGCCTCACCTGTCGAATCTTCAGGTGCAATGTAGGAGTCTGTTCCCTTACCAACACCGATAGCAACGTCCCGCATAATGCCTTCTGCGAGGTGTAGTGATGTTGACTTGCGGGACTGGGTGGTGCGTCCCAGTACCAGGAAGTATAGGTTCAATGGCATTCGCTGGACGTTGATGGGGAGGAAGGCGTACTTCGCAAACACTGAGGAGAGGATGGCGAGAGCGCCCGCATAGTGGAATTGCTTGGGTGCCATTGCTGACTTCGTTGCAGCCCACACGGCGAACTGGTCGACAAAGAGACCCATTGGTTCCTGCTCGTTCTCATGCAGGAAGTTCACATTCTGAAGGGTTAGCTCCCGTGCTTCACTGAGAAGATACGAGGAGCCGATCTTGGTAGTAGCTTCCAGCTCCTTCTCAGATGGGCCGTTGTGCTGTGCCTTCCATCGGGCATGATCCCGGTTGATCTGCTTCCACAGGTAGGCGTCGCCTCTCCCGTCCATAGCGAACTTGTTGAACTCCGTCCCGCGCACGACAGCGAAGGCTTCGACAATCGAGCAGCCTTCCTCCCAGAGCACACATTCGAGGTGATACATTTTCGAGGAGCGGTCTTCCTCGTCATTGAACACGTCATCTGTAGCCAGGTCAGTGATGTACGAACGATTAACCATGCCGAGGACTTCGTACATGGTGGGGATGTCAGTGGGGAAATCCTCTTCCTCGATACCCATTCGCTCGACAGGGGGGTACTCTGCTGCGAACTCAGCAGCAGTGATCGGCTCGTTATTGACCGTGAGTGTGATTTCCCACGGGTCCACTCGCTTGCAGTTGTGCGTGAACGGGACCCTAAGCTTCTTCGACAGGGGCCAGCCGCGATCCATGCCGTCGTTGCGGTGATCCTCATAGAGTGCTCGCGAGAGGGCTTCCAGCATGTCGTTCGACAGGTCATTGGCGTCGTCGAGCAGCCAGTATCCCTGCCAGTGCTTCTCGCTGGTCTGAACAAGGATGGAAGGCTGAATCCTCAGCTTGTCAATAGGGCAGTCATCCCCATCTGACCACACGCACGCCGCCTTGATGACATTATCCTTGGCCGCGTGGCGGGTGTTCGACAGGGCCGGGGGCTTCGTGTACAGAAAAGGCGAGTAGTACACATCAAGGTCAGCATGTGCCTTGGTGTAAGCCACCATCTTGTCGAGTTGTGCGGGCAGGTTGAACCAGCGGAAGTTTGTGAGCCCACCCATAGGGCCTTTAAGGATAATGGGAGTCCAGCCTTCACCGTCTGGGAAGACTGCCTGAAAAAACTCTGTGAGGTCCATTGCTCTCCTTTCGTGTCTGCCTATTGTAAGGCGGGGCCACACCTCTTGTCGAAGTGTGACCCCGCCTAGTTAGTTGATGGTCAGAGTTCGATCTTGGAAGCCTTAGACTTCTTCGGCTTCACATCGCCCCATTCGACCTTCTTGATATTGTTGCGCTTGCGGGTCTCACCGTTGTACTCAGACTCCTCGACATCAACGGTGATCGTCGCCGTCTTGCCAACAATATCGAGAGCAACCTGGTAGTAGTAGTCGGTGGTGCGTTCCGTGCGCTCGGTAGGCCAGGGATTACCCGACGCAGTGCAGAACTTAGGGAGGTCCCAGTGCAGACCATTCTTGGTGACCATGACCAGCCAGTAACGAATCTGGCGCGCCGCGTGCTCGCCTTCTGTGACCACGAAATCAACCGTGTACATGGGGTTGCCCTTCTTGGACTCTCCCAGCTCACAGGCATCAACGGTCGCCTTGTACAGCCCCTTGGGCAGAGGTTCGAAAGACATGGACTCGGCAACGTCCAGGCTCATCAGTGCATCGAAATCAATCATTGTTGTTCTCCTTCATGTAGTTGTTGATAGTTTCAGGCAGCCACCCGTAGGTGACTAGCTTGTTGTGTCGAATGATAGCATCGGGCTGTGGGAACCCCTTAGAGTCCTCATGAATACGATACAAGATTGTCGTACGTTTGACACCCGTTTTTTCAACCACGTCAGTGATCGACAGGTACTCAGTCGTCATCCTTCGCCTTCGTATCGTAATGCTCATGAACCCAGTGCATAATCTTCGACATGGTTGGGTTTCCAATCATCGGGGGCATGTTGTCGAAGCGTGTCTTAGTCAGGATACTAGACGACGACTTGACGTTCAGGACGACAACAAGGTTCTCTTCCTCATTGTCTCCCACGTCCTCCCACGTCATACGACCAATCAGGTCGAAGATGGAGGGAAGCTTCTTGAAGCTCTTCTTACCTTCGAAGTCAGGTGCGATCTGGGAGAGGCGTTCCGTCTCCACAATTTCTCGTGACTCGTGGGTGATACAGATGATATTCAGGGACGCATCGAAGGCGATCATGTTCACAAGGTCCAGTACCTTGTCGTATGCAGCTGCCCACATCGCAAAGGAATCCTTCGGATTGGCCGCTGTGAAGTGGAGTTTAATAAGCTCCTGAAGTCGGTCAACTGTGTCAATAATAACCGTCTTGAAGGGCTTATCCTTGGCCTCACCAATCTTGACGAGCAGGTCTGCGAACTCCTTGTACGTCGCGGGCTGCACAACGAGCATGTTGTCCAAGTCGCCATATTTAGCAGCGGGCGCAGTACCCCGCTCCAAGTCAACGTAGAGCACAGGACCAAGCTCTTCGACAGTACTGGCTGTCGAAGCAAGCGAAGTCTTCCCCGTACCTGAAGGCCCATAGAGTAGAATCTTCAGCTTAGGAACATCCTTGCGGGGGTCTGAAACCTCAATGTTGAGCCCTGTCAGGAAGCTATCAAACTTTCCCATGTGTTCTCCTTTCTTCTCTACCGCTTGAAAGCGCAGTAGTAACAGCCGGGATGGCTGTCGAGTTCTCCAATATGGTCCCGATTTTCATCGGCCCACTGGAAGATTTGGTTGGCTCGTTCGAGGACGGCAAAAGCTGCTGCCCTGTCGTACTTGAAGCATAGCTCATGACTGGCTTGCAAGACACTCTCAATGGTGCAATCCCTCGGGAAGAGGACAAGCGAGCAGTAGTTCACCTCGTAACCAGTGTTCTCCATGCCCAAACCGTACAGCATCAATTGATAGTAGTACTTCTTGAGTTGCAGTTTTGTTCGTGAGTCAGAGTAGAACTCCGGCTCTTGCTGCTCGTTGAAGAAGGTTGCTGACGAGAAGGCTTTGATCTTCTTTTTCGAGAGCATCTTGTAGTCAACGACATGCCCTGTCGCCACGTCGAAGCCATCACAGGTGCCGGCGATTTCACCATAGCCTTTGATTGAACCGACAGTTACCTTAGTCTCCTTGAGGTAACCCTTTAGGCCAATGACATTCTCTAGGTAGAGGTGGAAGGCCGTGCCGATCATCGGCGCGAGGGGGTGGTTGTTCTCATCCTCGTGGATGCCAAGCAGCTTCTCTGCAAGACAGCGCTCACAGAGGTCTCCCAACTCAGACGGCCCTACCTTACGTTGCCTGTCACGCGGCGAGGGCTTCGACAGTTCCCGAATCAGCTGATCGTAGATGTCACTCATGAGAAGCCCACTCCTTGTACTGCTCTTCCTTCATGACGTATAGGTTCCACGCAAATTGATGCAGGTCATCTAGAGGCGATTTAATGAAAACCAGAAAGTCGCCTTCATCAACAACCTTCCACAGCTCCCGTGTCCCAAACAACGGGACACACGAAGCGTGGCGCACGATCTGATCCGAGCCAGTATTAACCTCCCACTTTGTCTTACGAATTTTGTCCTGTTCGACAGAGGTAAACATGAACCCTACTGGAACCTGGATAACTAGCTTATTCTTCAGCACGATGAACTCCCTTCGGCAGGCCCATGAGGAGAGCAGTTGCCTCGCTAGAGTTGTTGTAGTCACCGAGGTACACAACCTCCACGATCTCAGGACACGATGAGATGAGGTGCGCGCATCCTCGACAGGGGTAGTGAGTTACGTACAGCGTGTATTCACTCCCATGTTCTGTCATCTTGCGGATGGCACCGCGTTCCGCGTGCACAGTGTTGACGCAGTGGTCATCAACAATGCGGTGACCCCCTGTGTCGCACGGCTCAAGGCCGGGTGGTGTCTCATTGAATCCCTTCGACACCACCCGCCCTGTCGCACGGTCAACGATCACACACCCGACATGCGCACGGTCACAACGAGACTTCTTAGCCTCGTCCCGTGCTGCCTTAATGTACTCTCTCACTTGGAAAGAATCTCCTTATGCTCCGGTGACATAGTAGCTGCCCATCCGAGAACCTTGTATCCGAAGTCGGTGACTCCCAGACGAGGGTCAATGATCTTCGGGACTCGTGACCACTTGTAATCAAGGAACGCAAGAGTGTTTCCACTCATATAACGCATGAGCCTTGCGAGTGCAGAAGTCTTCAGAACGACCATGTTGCCGTCTTCATCCTCCTTAAGCGCAAGCAGACTCATCCCACTGAGACGCGCGGTGTAGGGACAAATGTTCTCAGGGAAGTCATCCCTGTAGAACCCTACCTCGTTTCGGTCATGATCCACCCACATGAGTGACAGGTCAAGAGGCTTTGCGGCGTCGAGGTCAATATTCTTCGACACCAGCTCTCGTGCGTTGCACTTCAAATCCGTGAGTGTCGGCACGGTGAAGACCTGGTTGTTGAAAGGATCAACGACAGCCATCTCGTTGTCACCCACCCACCACTGTGCACACACTGTGCCAGATGTGTTGATCAGACGAAGCTCTCCGTTTGCTAGGAAAGCTGTCCCAAGTTTTGTCCCGTTCGGAGTGGTGACAATCCCATCTTCGACAGGAAGATATTCCCGCTTGATGTAGTCAGTCGGCAAATCCTCCCAACCGTAGCCAAGGATGGGGCTATAGATTTCCTTGATGCTTACTCCCATGTCTCTCCCTTTTCGTAATAATGAAACTCAACAATCGTGACATACTGTCGGGTTGGGTACTGAACCCTGTCACTAATGTAGTACCTGACAGCATCGAAGTCGATTGATACTGTTCGTGCTGTGAATAGTGACTCATCCCCCTGCGGGGTATACCACAGGTGAACATCCTGACTGTCGTTGAATGAGACCCCGTTGTTAGTGGCTTCAGTTTCTTTCCGGCCATTCAATGCCACATAGGTCTCCCACTTGTAATCAAGCACATGAATGCAGACGACACTTCCATCAGTGAACTTAATATATGCATCCTTGTCGTCGTCTAGCCAGAACTTTTCCACATTCTTCTTCAGAAGCTTAGCGACCGTTTTGTGATTGCACTCTACAATCTGCATGTCAGTTTTCTCCCTTCATCATAAAGTAGGTGAGTGCCCAACCGATCACGAACAGGACACAGAGCACCGGCAGGGCTGCGAGACAGAGGATGCCAGCAACCACAAGGTACATGTGCCACGACGGGAACCAGAGGGCGGGAATAAGCATGATGGCGCATGAGACAGCCACCACAAACGAGTATTGTTTGCAATCGTGCATGATAGTTTCTTTTCGGTTGGTGTTTCTTTCCTAGATTAGGCCGCTGGCCTTCAGTCTGTCAAACCGCTCTTGCAAGCGACCTAGCACACGCTCATCCACCGTGTCGATAGCTTGAATCAAGAAGCGGTTGACAGCAGTCTTTTGGCCCTGTCGATTAAGTCGTCCCGTCGCCTGTTCATTAATGACCAAGCTGTTTGACTGACTCAGCCAAAATTCCGTATGACACACGTCTTGGAGTCCATCAACACCCTCACTCATAGCCTCATGCTGAGCGACAATGACACGGACTGTCCCGTCAATCATGGCGTGGAAGTCACCACGGGACTTACCAGACACCTCAATGCACGAGATACCAGCCTTGCGCAGACGGTGCAACACTGCCTTGATGAACTTCTGGGAGTGTACCCACACAACGACAGGTTCATCCTCGGGAAGATCAGCAATGACATCCATCATCGCGTCTAGCTTTGAGGACTTACAATCCTCGTGGTAATCGACAGCCCCGTCCTCGTTAAATGATGGCACTCCCAGTGTCATCTGTCGAAGCCTCAGGTCAAGCTCCACGGGAATACTCAACGCAAGTGGGTTGTCTCCCAGGAATGTCAACGCCTTTTCTTCCAGGTCGTTGTACATCTTGCGTTGCGTGCGAGACAATTCCACTTCGACATGGTGAATAATCACGCCGGGTAGCTCCGGGTTTGCCTCAGCCTGAGACACCTCATGGTACGATGGCGCACCACGGCGCACCATGCCCGGATGCTTCTCGCTCGTATAAGTCTTCCCGAAAGAGCTAAAGGCATTGAACTCTTCCGTGAAAAACTTGGCACAGAAGTCCCAGTAGCCGCCATAGTGGTTAGGCCATAGGAACTTGAGGGCCGCCCAGATGTTGCAGGGCTTATTCCCTGCCGGTGTCGCACTCAAGGCGAGCCGGTATTTGGCTTGAATATTGCGTGCGACAGCGAAGTTCAGGGAAGAATGGTTGCACGCACGGTGCCATTCGTCGGCAATGAGCATGCCGAACTCGACGCCATAGAATGGCTTGCTCATGGCTTTGTAGACCATCTTCTTAAGCCTCCCGTCCCAGCGCTTTTCCTTGTTACGTGAGCGCATTAGCTCCCAGGTAATAAAGTAGACACCTGGTTTGTGGGCTTCAAGGTTGTCCCATACTCGCAGGGCAGCCTTAGTTTTCTTCCCTGACAGGGTGACCATGTCGAGACCTGCGAGCATTTTCCAGTGCTTGCGCCATCCTGATTCAGTGCGGACAGGGGCAACCACGAGGATAAGCTGTTCATTAATCTTATCCCCGAATGCATTCATGGCATTCCACACCGACACAGCGGTCTTGCCTGTTCCGAGGCCCGCGCCTACCAGTCCCGTGAAAGGTGTCTTACTATTCGCAAGGCCTTCCAGTACGCGTTTCTGGTAGGCGCGGGGCTGGAACGTCATCAGTGAATCCTCCAAGCGATCGACAGGTCAAACTCTCTTGCCAGCTTGTGGATGACATCCCGCACTACTTCGACACAGGCGAGATTGTAGTTATTTGTCATTTCTTCAAGGTTAGTCTGCATTGTAGTACCTGCCTTCGATTCGTGCTGCTGCTACGTAAAAGACACCATCTTCAACGATGCCTTCTGCGTATTCTAGTGACTTAATTTCTTCTTCGGTTAGTTTGTATTCGGTCTGGAAGTCTACCCCGGTACAATTCGGGTCGCACATAATGATCCCGTTCTCTTCTAACCAGATAAACCCAGAATCCTGCCCCTCCCAGGGTACGTTCCCGTCTTTCATCAGAGCTTCAATTGTTGTCCAAGGCATCTGCAACGTAATCTCTCCCTTCAAACCTGCAAGACTCAACCCAGAATAGATTGCCCTTGATGACACCCTTAGCGTTCTCGAAACTTCCGAGTTCGTGAATTGTCAGCTTATAGAGCGGACGGAAATCGACAGTGGGCTCTTGGGGCATATAGAACACTCCGTGTCGTTCATGATAGGTGAACCCTCCGTCATGCCAGTTCTCAACCTTGTATGCGTACCTGATTGTCTGGTACTTGGTCCAATCAATGTTCATTAGCCTAGCTCCCAGAAAACAACCTGTTCAGTGGATTCCATATCTCGTGTGAGCATGGCATTAAGGATGACATCTAGTCCGAGCTTATCCAAGGCAAACTGTAGATCATCATTGATGGACGACACATCCGTCTCAGGGCGTTCAACGCCCCAATACCCGTCACGCCCAACCTCAGCACAAATGGTCAGGTCAGTTCCATCATACAGGTAGGTTGCTACGTAGAATCCCTGGTCAACAAGCTCGTTAATGTCATGCTTTGCAGCCACCCGTCGGATAGCAGCTTCGACAGCCTTGACACAAACTTGCTGGTACTTTGTAGTGATTTCATTCAGAGACATGTCAGTTCCTTTCTGTTGCAATACTTTCTGCATAGAAGATGCGATCCTTAACGACACCTTCTGTGTATTCAAATTCTTCAAGGCTATCCTCATTGAATGTTGCCTTGATGTCGGTTGGTAGTTCGTGCACGCCGGGAATCACCACGAGGGTTGTCCAATCCTTTACCCAGAGGAAGCGCCCGTTCTGGCATGCATACCCTACATAGCCGATGGCGGGAAGCATCTCATTCCACCACTGAGTGAAGCCGAGGCCACGAATCCAGTCATCATGCAGGGTCTCCCAGTCAGTGTCAGGTTTGAACTCACCATCATGGTACAGCTCGTAGAAGAGGTCTTCCTTAAACTCTTCTAGCTTAACAGTAGACCCTTCCACCCAATCCTCTAGCATTGCGTCTTCCCCTCAATATAAATACTTATGCCGTTAGGCAATTCAATTTCTGTCCCTGTTCCTAGGGTTTTGTGAATGATTTCAGCCGCTCTCATCTGTCGAACAGATTCAAGCCACTGAGTTGAATACTCGACAAGCTCACTGTCTTCCAGGGCACGGGCAGTGGCTTCCACCTGTTCAATAGTGTAGCCACTACCCGTGCCGTATGTCTTCCATTTCATCGGAACGTCGCGTAGACCTCCGACACATTGGTGGCAGGTTCCAGGTCAATCAGACCCAGACTTGCAAGCTTACGCGTGTTCAGCTTGGGCTTGTCGTAGCAAGCCTCACGCACTGCCTTGGGCAGCTTCTTGAAAGCTGCCATCTTCTCAACCGCCGCCGGGTTAACTGTGCGTCGCACCATGAACGACACGGACGTGTCTCCTACCATAATCTTGTCGCCGGGTTGGAAGCCTGCGCACAGCTCCCGCTTCAGGCCGTCACGGACCTCAGTCAGCTCAGCAATCTCAGTATTGAGCTTGCTGATACGTGTAACGAGTGCTTCAGTGTTCATTGTTTTTTCTCCTCCTTGTGAGTTCAGTTAATCCGACGGATAATGCCTTCGACACACATAGCAGACAACGAGTCATTCACATAGTCGTTCCAATCGTCCCACGCGACTTCGCGTGCAACCTGACTCGCAGTGAAGACCTTCCCAAAGATGAGACTAGGCTTATTCGCTTTGTCGAACACATGCACGCAAGCATCCTCAAGGCTTTCGAGAGTCATGAGGGAACCATCTTTCTTGACGTAATCCCATAAGTCTGGTTCAATCCCAAGCTCTTCAGAGCTGTAAGACTTTCGCAGCTCCCAATCGACAAGCAGTTCAGGGTCAATCTTTCCGTACATTCTTGTTCCTTTCATTCCGCTATGTTCACGATGTAACATTTCTTATCTTCTGAATCCCAGATGAACTGATGCGCCCAACCATGCAGGAAACACATGTCATCAAGGCTGATGGCTTCGCTCGCCTCGGTCTCGAAATACCAGTACAGTTGGTTGTCGGCTATGTTGGTGTTGCACCGCCATACGAGACCTTCGACAGCGACGAAGATGCCAGATGGCTCGTTTTCACTGAACAGGTCCAAGTAGCCGACGAACTCGTACCCTCGTTCAACAAACCACGGGTTAATAACTGTCAGGTCCCAGCCCACATCATCCTTGACATACCCTGCAACAGACAATTGCAACTTGTCGAGGTAGGAACGGAACTCATCCTGCTTAGTAATCATTTCAATCAATTCTTCCCACATGTTGTCACCAGCCCATCAGCATTGCATAGTAGAACACAGCCCACACGGAGCCAAGAATTACGAAAACCATTCCTGAGATACTAGCAAGAGCGTCATCCTTAGCTGTTACTAGTAGAAAGGCCCCCAACACAGCTACGTAGATGCTAAGAATAAGTCCAAGGATAATCATCTCAGTTCTCACTTTCTGTTGCGAAGATAATATCTTCAAGGTAACCGATTGCGTTGTCATTCACGTAGTGTTCCCAGTCATCAGTGTTCCAGTCATCGTCAAGGAACATCTGCCACAATCCATCTTCAATGTCGTTTTTATCGAAGGTGAGCCCCTTGTAGTGCAGGATTGGTCCCTCCCAAGGGCCTCGCCACTCATATTTGATGGCCTCAATCCCATACCAGTTAGGCATCATTCACCTCCCTTGATAGGAGCGAACAGGTAGCCTTCACCTGCGAAGCCAAGGGCGTTGCACCCATCCTCAACCCAGCCGACACCATGAGGGTCTGTTTCAGCTTCCACCTCAGACGCGGGGCGAATGGTCCATCCATCACGAACCAGAATCTCTTCCACGACACCGATCAAAGTGTCTGCAATAAGCTCGGCCATAGCTGAGATGCGGGCATTAGCAATCATCGCACGGCGACGCTCAGGGCTTCGCACCGAATAGTAGTCAGGGTCCATGTACTCGCTTTCGTCGGGCCGCCCCATAGCGTCCCACACCAGGAAAACATTAGCATCATTGCACCAGCCACCTGCGAACGCGCACACGTCGTACCAGATGTGTCCGCCTAGCACCTCACCGTTAATGACCTGGGCTGCAAACTCGGTAGTGAGCTGAGGTCCAATGATCCATTCTGCATATTTGCGTGACAGCATGATTTTTACCTTTCAGTTGTGTTAAGACTGTCGTTCCCGGCGTGGGAGTCGAACCCACATGCACCTACCGACAGGGCCGGGATGCCTAGTACTCTAGGCTGACTGCTTCAAGGGGAGTAGGGTCTTGTATGCCCGGCGGTGAGTGACCTCCCAGGTCTCCCAGTCAACCCTGTACCAGGGCCGCCATACCTCAATGATCTGGTTAATGACGCTCTTCTCATGCCAAGCGAGTTCCCCGAGAACCCACACGACGCCCGTGTGCTTATTCCACTGGCACACAATCTCGTGGGTGTCATTGCGCACGAGCATGTACAAGTTCTCATCCCGGTTGATGTGAAGCTTTCCACCGACAAGGCAGGGGTAGTAGCCCCAACCGTTATTCTTCAGGTTCTGAAGCGTTGCCTTGATGGTTGCCATCAGTACTGCCACCCATCCTTGTTCGTAGCGGTCTCGAACTCACGGAGTGTTGCCCCGGTCGGGTAGTAGGACTCCCACGCTTCAAGGTCGCGGGTAATCCGCTCCATCTCCCGGCGCTCGCGGGCACGGATGCGCTTGCTCAGGTCCCGGGTGTGACGGGTGTACAGGGAATGTTCCCGGCGGAACTCACGGGGGTGCCACGCGACACCACGCGCTTCCTTGATGTCCCAGGGATCGGTCTTGTAGGTCTTCGACATGATTGTACCTTTCGGTATTGGGTTGAGCGCCCTCACCTGTTGAGGGTGCTTCGTTCCCCGCCCGGGGATTGAACCCGGCTTTGTCGCCATTGATGCGGGGATGTCTTGTTGGAGACTATTCGTGCTCACATGAGCCGTCATAGTACTCAATCGTGTACACGTGACGTGTCTGCTTGTCTGGGCTTGGTACGGTGATTCGGTGTGGAAGGTAGCCCTGCTTGAAGTAGGTCATGCGTCGTCTTTCACCGGGGAACCTTGCGTTGAGGAAGTTCGACAGCTCGTGAGGCGCGAAGTCCTCGGTCTCTTCGTCGTGGTGCGTGGCGGACCAGTGTCCTGCTGGTGTCTTGTGCTCAGTCCATCGGGTGATGTGCGCTCTCGTCGTGTTTCGCATGTTAATTTCCTTGCGTGTTCGCGTTGGCTTCGACAGCTGCCCAGAACGGGGTTGTGGGGGAGGGTTCGAATGTCTGGATTGCGGGGTTGAAGATGTAGGCGTCGTTGGCGATGCCTTCAATGTTGAAGTTGTCGGCGTGCTCGCCAAGAGCGGCCTTAATTTCGTCGTACACGTCGGTGATTGTGGTCAGCTGGTTCATTGTCGGTTCCTTTCGGATGAATTTGTACAGTGCTTGTGTGTACCTGTCGTGGAGGGTGACGCGTTTCCACTGCGTGTCGGTGGCACAGGTGATGTCATGCTCAGTGATCATGCATACCCCGGTCTGCATGTAGGGGACTGTCGTATACCAGTCGGGCACCTGGTCAAGGGGGACGTATTCGACTGTGAGTCCGTCGTTGTTGGTTTCGGTGGCGGTGACAGGTGCTGTGGCGAGTAGGGCGGTGAGTGCAAGGGCGGCGATGTTCATTGCTGGTTTCCTTGGGGGTGCCCGGCCCCGCGTGGGTTCGACAGGGCCGGGCGTTGGTTGGTGGTCAGTAGACGGTGAGGGCGAACCCCGCGTCTTCGAGCTGGCTCAGTGCCTCACGGTCGCCGTTCAGGCCTCGGCAAACGCGCTGTGCCCACTTGGCTGCGTCGTAGGCGTTGAAGCCGGGCACGTGGGCGAACCATTCCTTGTAGCAGTCGTAGTCGCCAGCGATGCGGGTGAGCTGCGGCATGCGAGTGTACTCGTCGGTGAGGGTGATGAGGTGTGTCATTGGGGTTACCTTTCGGTGTGGTGTTTAACCTTGTGGCTACAGCCTATCGCGTAGGCTGTCACTCTGTCAACTGGAAGCTTCGTGACGTGTGTCACATCGTGAGCCGGGCAGGAATCGAACCTGCCTTCACCCGCCACGTCGTTGCGAACGACAGGGGCGCGGCTCTGAGGTGCCTAGCGCGGTGAGCGGCTACTCAGTGCGTCTAAGCCCTAGCCTGTGGAAGCGTTCGACAGGGGGTGCCAACCCCGTCGCGACGGTGCAAGCCGACGCCTTCCACGTCATTTAGTTCACAAGTCAAGATCGTTCGGATCAAGGGGCTTGCCCGCCTCACGGCGGTCTTTGGTTGTGGCCTTTGGGCTGTTTCCCTTGCCGATGACTCAAGCTTAGCGCAGCGTCTGTCAGAGTGTCAACTCAAGTCTGCGTGGCTTGCATCACATCACGTGGGGTGTGGTTGAACGACACGGGCTACCTCGCTACAGCACAGGCGTATAGGCCTTCGACAGGGCACAGAGCCGCAGAAGGGGTATAGGGGCCTTACTACGGCACACAGGGACTTCGAGCCGGGGTGTGCGACACAGGCGCTGATATGGGGAGCATGTGAGCCGGCCTTAGCGCCTTCGACACCGCCGCCCCTCTCATGACGAGGCAGGGGCTCTCACGCTTCGACAGCCCTGTGTTGTGGTTCCTAAAGCCTCGCTAACCCGTGTTAGGCGGGCTATAAGCATGTCTTCGGCCCTCATGTTGCTGTGTGTGTGTGTGGCCAGCCTTCGACACAGCCGCCCCGGTGCAGCTCTCATGCTGAT
>ERZ772904.41-NODE-41-length-50675-cov-7.24988_pt1 | contig 50675 bp, 45 predicted proteins | sample MGYA00512122_ERZ772904 | MGnify/ENA primary metagenome ERZ772904 (study PRJEB29015, sample SAMEA2738104) | human oral metagenome | biome: human oral; feature: human-associated habitat; material: saliva | place: China | collected 2269 ... | reverse complement strand
CGAACTCGACAACCGCGGCAGCCATTTCTACCTCACCCTCTACTGGGCGCAAGAATTGGCAGCGCAAGACAAAGATGCCGAACTGAAAGCCGCATTTGCTCCATTGGCAGCCGCTTTGACTGCCGACGAAGCCAAAATCGTTGAAGAACTCTCTGCCGTACAAGGCAAAGCGGTCGACATCGGCGGCTACTACGCAGCCAATCCTGAAAAAGCCGCGCAAGCGATGCGTCCGAGCGCAACCTTTAATCAGGCATTGTCAGCCTTATAATTAAAGCAATAAAAGGCCGTCTGAACTTTCAGACGGCCTCAGACCTTATAGGAAACACAATGAAAAAAACCATTCTTTCTCTTACTCTCCTCATCAGCGCTCCGGCCTTGTGGGCATTTTCCCCTGCCGAATTGGCACAAACCCTGCAAAAACCACAAAACGTGCAAGGCAATTTTGTCCAACAACGCCAGCTCAAATCCCTCAGCAAACCCATGACCACCAGCGGCAGCTTTACCCTTGTCCCACAAAAAGGCCTGCTCTGGAAAATGCAAAAACCATTTGAAACCACCCTGCGCGTGCGTTCAGACGGCATCATGCAATGGAACGGCAGCCAATGGGTCAACCCAAATGCCAGCAAGCTCAACGGCCAAAGCCGCCAAATCAAACTTTTCCTCGACCTTTTGGGCGGCAATACCCAAGGTTTGGAAAAACAATTTGATTTGAAATTAAACGGCAACGAGAAAAAATGGACATTGACCTTAACTCCGAAAACAGCCATTACCCGCCAAATCTTCAACCGTATCGAGATCAACGGCGATACGCTGGTGCGTAAAATCGAATTGGACGAAAAGCAAGGCGACAAAACCACCATGCAGTTCAACCAAATCCAAACCGATAAAGCTCTGGATAGCTTCAGCCGTACCGCCCTGTAATTGTCTATTACAACAAAAGGCCGTCTGAAAATAGATTTCAGACGGCCTTTTATATTAATCGGCTGAAGGCTGCTGCCCTTTTCTTTCCGCCTTTCTGGCTTCGCGAATGGCTTTAAGTTCGGCCTCTTTCTGTCTGGCTTTTTTCAGCCAAGCTTCCCATTGGTTTGGCGTTTCCAGCGTGATTCTGCCGATTTTGCCTTCGCGGAAATCGGTCAGGATATTTTCAGCGGCCTTTTGATAATTGACTCGTCCGCCGCTCAAAACCGCACCGCGTTTTTTGGCAATCCACTCCAACCAAGAAGTATCGTCCCAATGGCTGCTCGGATCTTTGTCGGCTTGATAGCGCTCTTGCAACAGGGCCAGATAATGGCGGCGGAGATAATCCAAAAGCTCAAGCGCCACTTCTTCTTCGTCCAGCGCGTTGCGTCCGACTGCACCGCCGGCTGCAAGGTTGTAGCCGCCTTCTTCAACGATAATTTTTGGCCACAACATCCCTGGTGTATCGTAAAGCCAGAAATCGTCGGCAAGGAAAAGGCGTTGTTCGGCTTTGGTAATACCGGGTTCGTTACCGGTTTTGGCAGATTTTTTGCCGATCATGCCGTTAATCAAGGTGGATTTGCCGACGTTGGGAATACCGCAAATCAGGACACGCAGCGGCTTCTCGATACCTTGGCGATGCGGAATCATGGCGCGGCAGGCTTGGGTGATTTTGCCATGCGCGCCGGTTTCGGAAGAATCCAGCGCAATGGCGCGGGTATCTTGGCGGCTGTTGTAGTGTTCGAGCCAAACTTTGGTGCGCTCGGGATCGGCAAGGTCTTGCTTGTTTAAGATTTTGAGTTTGGGCTTGCCTTTGGACAACTGGGCAAGCAAGGGGTTTTCGCTGGAAGCAGGCATACGCGCGTCCAACATCTCAATCACCATATCAACGCTTTTAATGCGTTCGGCAATGGCTTTTTTTGCCTTGTTCATGTGGCCGGGAAACCATTGGATAGCCATGTCTTTTTATTCTTTCTATTCGTATCTGAGGCCGTCTGAACAATCATTTTTTTCAGACGGCCTCGGTATTGGGATAATCGGTCAATCAGGATTTAGAGATTGCCATGCTCGTAGCTGTAATAGCCTGCTTCATCCATACATTGCTCAAACGTTTTGGATGTATTTCCATTTTGAACTTGCGATTTGCAGGTATTGATTTGGCGGGAAACTTCAGCTTCGCTCGCGCCGGTACGGTGCCAACGGTAAGCAGTAACAGGCTCTGTCGCGCAGGCGGTCAAGATAAGCAGGGATAATGCGGTCAGACTGATTTTTTTCATGGTTTCTTCCTTTGAGGCCGTCTGAAACGGCAAGTTAGCGTCCTGCCAAGCTTTGTGCCTGACGATGGCGGACAAGGAGTTCGTAACGGCCTTTGAGGCGTTCGGCCAATTTTTCTACAACATAAACGGAGCGGTGCTGACCGCCGGTACAACCGATGGCAATCGTCACATAACTGCGGCTCTCTTGCTGCAGGCGCGGCAGCCAGCGGTTTAAGAAATGCTCAATATCATCAACCATTTCTTGAACCAAAGGCTGCTGGTCCAAATAATCTTGAATGGGTTTGTCCATACCGGTAAAAGGGCGCAATTCAGGATCGTAATACGGATTGGGCAGGCTGCGCATGTCAAACATAAAGTCGGCATTATTGGGAACGCCGTATTTGAAACCAAAGGACTCAAGAATAACCAGCAAACCGATGCGTTCAATGTTGAGCCATTGTTGAACGGCATAACGCAGCTGCTGCGCGTTCATTTTGGACGTATCGATGCAATATGCAATGTCTTTGAGCGGAAAGAGCCATTCACGTTCTTTTTGCAGGCTTTCCAACAAGGTCAGATTATGGCCGGACAAAGGATGGCCGCGGCGGGTTTCCGAAAAGCGGCGTACCAACACGCCCTCTTCTGCTTCAATAAAGAGGACTTCGACTTGATGCCCTTCATGACGCAAATATTGGATTTGCTCTTGCGCTTCCTGAATATTGATACCGGAACGGATGTCAACGCTGACACCGAGTTTGGTTTCATCGGCACGTTCGATGTGGAGCGAAACCAACGACGGAAGCATTTCCAAAGGAAGGTTATCGACACAGTAATAGCCCAAATCTTCGAGCTGCTTGAGGGCTACGGATTTTCCTGAGCCGGATAAGCCGCTAATCAGGACGATTTTCATGGTTTTGTTCGTTTTCTTTGAGTTGTGTTTGATGGCGTTCGAGGAATTCTTTGGTGCTGTCTTTGCCGCGCAATTGAAGGATGTAATTGCGCACCGCAGCTTCAACCAATACTGCTAAGTTTCGACCGATTGCAACAGGCAGGGTAACGGAACGGACGCTGACGTTGAGGATAGATTCTGTTTCGGTACGGATGCTCAATCGATCGAGTTGTTTCATGTATCCGTCGTCGGCCGGAACCAAATTGATAATCAGCTGGAGGATTTTTTTCGGACGGATAGAGGTCTCGCCAAAAATATGGCGGATATTGAGTATGCCCAAGCCACGTACTTCGAGGAAATCACGCAGCATAGGCGGGCAACGGCCTTCCAGCATTTCCGGGCCGGTGCGGAAGAGTTCGACCGCATCATCGGCAATCAGGCTGTGGCCGCGCGAAATCAGCTCCAATGCCAATTCGCTCTTACCCAAGCCGGATTGTCCGGTAATGAGTACGCCCACTTCAAATACATCCAAAAATACGCCGTGCTTAATGGTGGAAGTCGCCAATGTGCGTTGCAGATAAATCCGCAAAACGTCCATCAGGTGCGGGCTTTCCTGTTTGGAAGTCAGCAAGGGGATACTGTTGGTATGGCAATAATCGCGTAATTTGGGCGAAACCGGCAGACCGTTGGCGACGATGACCAAAGACATGGGGATGTCGAAAAGCTCGCCGAAATCATAGTTGAGTTCGCCCGATTCCAGACGGCGTAAATATTCGGCTTCGGCTACGCCGACAACTTGAATTTGGTTGGGATGGATAAAGTTTAAGTGGCCGACCAAGGCCAAGACGGGTTTATCGGCTTCGACACCGATACGGTTGTCCGCGCCGGAATTGCCGGCAGCCCAAGCAAGTTCGAGTTTGTGCTGATTGTCGGAAAACAGGCGGCGGACGGATATGCTGGGCATGAATTACTCTTCGGTCAGGAGTGTACGCACTTCTTCGGCAGAAGTCGCGGCCATCAATGCTTCACGGACGGCTTTTTGAGAGAATCTGCCGGCCAGTTTGGACAAGACTTCCAAATGTTCGCCGGTAGCGTTTTCAGGCACAAGCAGGATGAAAATCAGGGAAACGGGTTTGCCGTCGGGCGCATCAAAGGCGACCGGCTCTTTGGTGCGGATAAACGCACCGGTGGCTTTTTTCACGCATGCGTGACGGCCATGGGGAATCGCCACCCCCTGCCCCAAACCGGTCGAACCGAGTTTTTCACGAGCAAACAGGCAGTCGAACACGTTGGCATTCGGTAATTCTGCTTCATTCTCCAGCAGCTGTGCGGCCTCTTCAAACAGACGCTTTTTGCTGCTGACTTCCAAATCCAAAACGATATGGGACAAAGGTAAAATTTCGCCGATCAGGCTCATATGTATCTCTTTTAAATGTCGCAAAACAATGGGATTGTACCGATTGTCGGTGCAAATCTCAATCCTGAAGGCGTAATTTACACTCGTCCCGCTAACATTTTCCATGTTGTTTTTGATATTTTTTAACGAGCCGAAAATAATCCAACCATTTGATTATGATTGATTTAAAGTAAAAATTCCATCATTGGCTAAATCACGGTTTAAATAAAAAGGAGTATGTCCGGCATACTCCTTTTCCCTTTCTTTTCAGACGGCCCCAACCTCGTTTTTTAAAACAGTTTGGAAACCAAAAACAACCAGAAATAATGGCAGACCAATCCGCAAAACCACGCCAAGCCGATGCGGTTGTTGGCCAAAAACGTTTGGAAGCACAACTGGCGGTCGCGCGTACGGATGGCAGCATATTGCTGGCACTGCCAATACGCGGTTATCGGCAATACCAGCCAATAAGGCCAAGTTGCGCCGATTTTGATACCCAACACTACCATCAATACCGTAAACCAAAAATGGCAAAGCATGGCTGCGCTAATGTCGTGATGGCCAAATGTGATTGCCGAAGTTTTAATGCCGATTTTCAAATCGTCTTCTTTGTCCGCCATGGCATAAATCGTGTCGTAAGCCAGCGTCCATAAGGCATTGGCGGTAAACATCAGCCACGCTTCGGGAGGCACTCGGCCTTGCACGGCGGCAAAGGCCATGGGGATGCCGAACGAAAATGCCAGTCCCAAATAAAACTGCGGCAACGGGAAAAAGCGTTTGGTAAAGGGATATGTGACGGCCAGAAATAAGGCCGGAAGGCTCATCAGCCAGGTAAAGCGGTTGAGCGGCACCAGACACAAGGCCGCCATCAGACACAGCATGACGGTCAAAAGCAGCGCTTCGGTTTTGGAAACCAAACCTTTGGCAAACGGGCGGTTTTTGGTACGCTCTACTGCGCCGTCAAAATTGCGGTCGGCAAAGTCGTTCACGACGCAACCTGCGCTGCGCATTAAAAACGTGCCTGCAGTAAAGGCAATAAAAATATCCGCGTCGGGAACGCCTTTAGACGCAATCCACAATGCCCAATAAGTCGGCCACAGCAAAAGCAGGGTACCGATGGGTTTGTCGATGCGCATCAGTTTGGCGTATATCACCATCCGTCCGACAGCGTAACGCGGTAAAAATTGTAGGAAAAAGCGCCGTATGTTCATTGGTGTAATGTGTCGTTGTATATGTATGGATGCTGAAGGAAAGGCATCTTAGAGCCTTAGCTCTTATTATAATTTATTGCCGTCTGAAATCAAACGAATCTTAACGATTTAATTTATTGTATTATAACAGAATTATGACAAACATCGGCAATCGGTTTTCTTTTCAGACGGCCTTAGCGGTATAAATCTATTAATTTCAATAAGAAATATTCTGTTAATTCCAATGTTTCGCCGTTCCAATCGAAATACGAACGGCGCGCGGTAACAGGCCGTCTGAAAGACGGATGGTCGGCATCTTTAAAACGAAGAAACTCAAAATCCGAACGTTTCAATGGCAATGTACCGTCAAACAGACGCTCTCCCAAAGGCTGCGTTCCGCAATCCAATAATTCAGTCCATAGACGGCTATCCGGCCGACACGCGCTTCTGGCTTGTATCACTGTTTCGCCGTCCAATTTGAGCAAAACATCGCGCACAAAGATTTCTTCTCCGTTTTCCTCCTCCTTCGTCAAACCCAAATACACCGGCTCGACTGAAAAATCCTTACCGGAAGCACGTAGAGCGGCGGTTAGCGAAGAAACGGTCAGCAGGTGTCCGACCTTAGACGGCAGAAGACTTGAAGCTTCGGCATGTGAACAAAGCGTGCCACGCGGTATATCAAACGCCATTTACCACCTCTGTTTTGGCCAACTCCTGCCATTGGGCTTCGGGAAACTCATCTTTCAGACGGCCTTTAAGATATTCCAAGGTATCGCCGGCAACGGTTTCATCTTTGCTGTCGTGAATATGGTTGAAAATCAGGCTGTGTAACCGGATGCCGTATTGTTTGAGCGCGGCGAAGCTGAGCAGGGTATGGTTGATGCTGCCGAGCCGCCCGCTGGTAACGAGAATGACGGGATAAGCCTGTTGCTGAATATAATCAATGGTTAACAGGTTTTCCGTCAGCGGAACCATCAATCCGCCCGCGCCTTCGACCAATACGATTTCGTATTGCGCCGCCAATTCTTGCGTGGCGGCGCGGATTTTGTTTAAGTCCAAAGTCCTGCCGTCCAGACGGGCGGCGAGATGGGGCGAGGCGGGATAGCTGAAGATTTCGGGCATGGTCAGCCGCTGTTTGTCAGCTTCCTGCAAGGATATGCCCATAATTTTGCGGTGGACGGCGATGTCGTCAGCGATGTTTTGGCAACCGGTTTGCACGGGCTTTTGCGTGATCACGCTTTTGCCCTGCTGCAACAATTGTTTTGCCAATACACCGGTGGCGACGGTTTTGCCGATGTCCGTGTCTATGCCACTGACGAAGTAAACGCCTTTCATTTGCTGTGTTCCTTCAAGATTTGTACGGTTTTGTCGGCAAGTTTGGTCAAGAGGCCGTCTGAAATAATATAAGGCGGCATGAGGTACACCAGCCTGCCGAATGGGCGCACCCAAATACCCTGAGCCATGCAATCCGCCTGAAAACGCGCCATATCCACGCCTTTTTCCAGCTCAATCACGCCGATGGCACCCAAAACACGCACGTCTTTCACGCCGCGAATGTCCCATGCGGTTTTCAGACGGCCTTTTAAGATGCTTTCGATGCGGCGGATATTTGCCTGCCAATTTTGAGACAAAAGTAGTTTGACCGAAGCACAGGCAACGGCACACGCCAGCGGGTTTGCCATAAATGTCGGCCCGTGCATGAACACGCCCGCTTCGCCGCACGAAATCGTTTCGGTGACTTTTTGCGAAGTGATTGCCGCCGCCAGCGTCATATAGCCGCCGCTCAAGCCCTTGCCGATACACATAATATCCGGTACGACCTCCGCGTGTTTGCAGGCAAACATCTTGCCCGTGCGCCCGAATCCGGTGGCGATTTCGTCAAAAATCAACACGATATCAAATTCATCGCACAAATCGCGCAAACCGCGAAGATACTGCGGATGATAAAAATACATACCGCCCGCGCCCTGCACGACCGGTTCCAAAATAAAGGCGGCTATATCTGCATGATGCGCTTCAAACAAGGCGCGGACAGGCTGCAAATCTGCCCCGTCCCATTCATCGTCGAAACGGCTTTTCGGATTATCGACAAAATAACGCTGTGGCAGAGCGCTGCCGAAAATATGGTGCATCCCCGTTTCCGGATCGCAGACGGACATCGCGTTCCAAGTATCACCGTGATACCCGCGCCGCACCGTCGCGATATTCTGCTTCGCGGTCAAACCCCGCGCCTGCTGGTATTGCACCGCCATCTTCAGCGCGACTTCTACCGAAACCGAACCTGAATCCGCATAAAAAATACGGTCCAAACCCTGCGGCAAAATCCCGACCAATAATTTACCCAGTTCCACCGCCGGCCCGTGCGTCAAACCGCCGAACATCACATGCGACATTTGCTTAATCTGCGCCTCAACCGCCTGATTCAAAACGGGATGATTATAGCCGTGTATCGCACACCACCAAGACGACATCCCGTCAATCAGCCGCGTACCGTCCGCCAATTCGATATGCACGCCCTCCGCACGGCGCACCGGATAAACAGGCAACGGGTCGGTCATGGATGTATAGGGATGGAGCAGGTGGGTGCGGTCGAAATCGAGCAGGGAGGACGGTTCGGACATATTCTTTTTAAAGACTGATTGACAATTTTCGTTATTATATAACATCTTTACCTTTTCAGACGGCACGTCTTCCGTACTGCATCAACGCCAATCCGCCCACCGCCGCCAAACAGCCGGCAACCAAGGAAACATGCAATGCCTCGCCCAAAAACCAAGCGGAACACAAAATACCGAATACCGGCACCAAAGTGATGTACGCTGCCGCGCTGCCTGCGCCCAAAGTCTTCACGCCTTCAAAATACCACGCATAGCTCAAGACCGTTGCGCCGACAGACAAGCCAATCAAAGCAAACCAGCCCCTGCCGTCCATTTCGACAAGCATACCAAACGGCAGGCCGTCTGAAATCAGCGCAGGCGGCAGCAACATCATTGCACCCAGCCAAGCGGTGGCCACGGTAACCGTCAGCGCGTCAATCCCCTGCAACACCGCCCTGCCTATCATCGTATAAGTAACCAAGCAGCAAAGGCTGAAAAACACCAGCACTTCGCCCCACCCTACGCCGCCGCCCGACAAAAACGCCGCAATCTCGCCATGCGTAACCGCCCATATCGAGCCTGCCACTGCCAACAGCATACCCGACACAATCTTGCCGTTGAGCTTCTCGCCAAATAACAAAGCCGCAAAAAACATCGTCAACACAGGATTAAACGTGACCAACACCGTCGCCCTTGAAGCAGGAATCCGCTGCAAACCCAGCATAGACAACACAGTAAAACCAAATACGCCGAATGCCGCCGCCAGTGCCAATCCAAGCCATTGTTTGCGCGACAAAACCGCTAAAGTACGCAACCGATACCGTGTAAACAGCCAGCCCAAAAGCAAGATTGCCGCCGTCAAAAAGCGCAGCATACCGCCCGTTAAAGGTGGCAGCGCCTGTCCCAACATCCGCCCCATCGGCCAAGATGCACCCCAAAACGCCGCCATGCCCAATAGTTTTAGATGGATTGCCAAATGTTTCATAATCACAATAAATGGATAACTTGGATAATCGGTTTAGAAAGCGTATAAGCGCGGTCTGGAAGGATAAATTTCCTTAGCCGCCGATACTTGATAGAGTTTGCGCGGATAAAATACTACGCTGAATCATTACGGAAACAAAGGCCGTCTGAAAGACTGAAATCCAGCTTTTTCAGACGGCCTTTACTGCTCAATCAATCAGGCTTACAACTCAATGCCTTTGAGTTTCGCCACGGTGTTAATGTCTTTATCGCCACGACCGGAGAGGTTGACCAAAATCACTTGGTCTTTGCCCATTTTCGGCGCATTTTTCACCGCCCAAGCTACGGCATGGCTGGATTCCAGCGCAGGAATAATGCCCTCGAAACGGCAGAGCAAATCAAAGGCTTCGAGTGCTTCGTCGTCTTTGGCAACGGTGTATTCCACACGGTTGATGTCGTTTAAATGGCTGTGTTCCGGGCCGATGCCTGGGTAGTCCAAGCCTGCGGAAACAGAGTGCGTACCCAAGACTTGGCCGTTTTCGTCCTGCATCAAATAGCTGCGGAAACCGTGCAATACGCCGATAGGGGCTTTGCTGGTAATCGGTGCGGCGTGGTCGGGGGTATCCACGCCCAAACCGCCGGCTTCTACGCCGACCAAACGCACGTTTTCTTCTTCGATATAGGGATGGAACAAACCGATGGCATTCGAGCCGCCGCCCACGCAGGCAACGGCAACGTCAGGTTGGCGGCCGATGGCTTCCAACATTTGTTCTTTGGCTTCATTGCCGATCACGCATTGGAAATCGCGTACCATTTCTGGATACGGCGCAGGGCCTGCGGCAGTGCCGATGATGTAGAACGTATCGTCCACGCGGGCAACCCATTCGCGCATGGCTTCGTTCATTGCGTCTTTCAAAGTACGGCTGCCGCTGTCGACGCTGACCACGTTCGCACCCAATAATTTCATGCGGAACACGTTGGGCATTTGACGTTGAATGTCGTCCGCGCCCATGTACACGTCGCAAGTCATGCCGAAGCGTGCGGCAACGGTGGCGGAGGCCACGCCGTGCTGACCCGCGCCGGTCTCAGCAATCACGCGCTTTTTGCCCATGCGGCGGGCGAGCAATGCCTGACCGATGGTGTTGTTGACTTTGTGTGCGCCGGTGTGGTTCAAATCTTCACGCTTCAGCCAAATTTGTGCGCCGCCCAAATGCTCGGACAATCGCGCGGCATGGTAAACAGGGCTGGGACGGCCGACATAGTGTTTCAAATCATGGCGGAACTCTTCCCAAAATGAAGGATCTTCTTTCGCCGCTTTATAGGCTTCTGCCAATTCTTGCAAAGCCGGAATCAGGGTTTCGGAAACATACAGACCGCCGTGTTCGCCGAAAAAGCCTTTCTCGTCGGGAGCGTGATAGTTTTTCATGGAATTTTTCCTTGTTCGTTTTCTGGTTTCAGACGGCCTGATTCAGCACAAGGCCGTCTGAAAGTAAAAATTGTCAGCAATTATAGCCGTTTTCCATTCATCTTGTCGGCAACTAATTGAATAATAATATCAGCAGACAAAATAGGAACAACAGCGTACTGCTCGATGTTGCAATCAATGCCGTACCCAACGGCGGCGCGATATATTTTTCTTCGTTTTTGTTTCTCAGACATAGTTTCAATGCCAACATCCCCAGCCACAGTGCCAGCAACCAACAACCCAAAAAGTTAAGCATAAGCAAAGCAATAATCAACTCATTGGTATTTATGGTACTTGTGTTCAAAAATATCCAATTAAGGCCGTTAACAGACATAATGACTGCAGATATTTGTATCACATACAAAAGCGTTCCGCCCAACAATATCTTGATCTGCCATTGTTTGGCCTTCAACCACACTGAGACGACATTAAAAAGCCACCACAAAGCCATAAACGTCATTAAAGAGATTTCATAACGGTCCATCGCCCTACTCCTGAAAAACAGTCAATCCAGCCGTTTCAAAAAAAGCCCGATACGCCGCCGCTTTTTTCGCCAAACTCAAAGGATAGGCGCGCGAAGTCGAAGGCAGGCGCGTCAGGGTCAAATCACGCCCCGCATAGGGAAACGGCACTGTTTCGCCGGTTTTCGGCATTTTCATGCCGCTGCCTTGAATCTCCAACAAAACTTCGGTTGCCTTGCCGCCGGTGGTGCAAAGATGGCGGCACTCGGGCATTTGCGCCAATACTGCCGCCAAATCGACGGTTTCTATCACTTTTAAAAACTTATCCGAAGCATTGCCATGTTCGCGTATTGCCTTCAATACGGTCGGACAGGATGCAATCCCCTTCTCACGCAAAAATGCTTTGATTTTATCGGCATCAAACGCCTTTTCACCCTGCTTTTGAAAATGCGTCGCATCGCCGAAAAACACCAGCCCATACACACGCCACATATCGTTTTGAAAATTCGGATAATGAAACTGCATCGCGTGTTTTTCTTCTTTAGGCGGAAACGTCCCCATCATCATGACCGTTGCCTGCGGCGGCAACAAGGCTGCGAAGGGGTGGGACTCAACGATTGGCTCTTGCATAGCTGTATTCCGGTTGCTTTTCATTCAAACAAAATTTCAGACGGCCTTTACCGCCTGAATAAACGCCGCCATTTTCTCCCTGCTCTTAACCCCGCCGGAGATTTCCACGCCGCCGGACACATCCACCGCCACCGCACCACTGATTTTCACCGCTTCGGCAACGTTTTCCGCAGTCAATCCGCCGGCAAGTATCCACGGTTTGCCGATATTGCCGTGCAACATGGTCCAGTCGAAACTTTGTCCCGTACCGCCGTATTCGGTCGGATGATAGGCATCAAACAGCAATGCGCGGGCATTCGGAAATTTGGCACAGGCCGTCTGAATATCAGCAGCGGACTGTACGCGCACGGCCTTCAAATACGGGCGGTCAAACCGACGGCAAAAATCATCGTCTTCATCGCCGTGAAACTGAATCACATCTATCGGCACCTGACGCAAAATTTCACGGATGGTTTGCTCGTTTTCATTCACAAACAAGGCCACCACCGATACAAACGGCGGCAAATTTCTCACAACCGCCCGCGCCTGCTCAATACTCACTGCCCGTTTACTCTTGGCGTAAAACACCAGCCCGATGGCATCCGCACCCAATTCGGCCGCAGCCAGCGCATCTTCAGGTCGTGTAATACCGCAAATTTTGGTGCGTATGGTGTTCATGGCGATGGCCTTTTTAAACAGATGGGTCGGATATTATATAGTTAACAAACACAAAGTTTAAGGCCGTCTGAACATGAAATATCAAGTTCAGACGGCCTTGAACTTCAAAACAACCATCAGCCGATAATATTGGCGGCCGTCAGCTGCGCAGCATCTTCGTTGTAGAAACGCACGAACTCTGTGCTGGCCTTAGGCTCTGCTTGATATACAGAACATCATACCGATAATTACTAATGACTTTGTGATTATTTTCCTCTTTTCTATTTGCCTATTATTTAATCAAATTTAGTTTATTCTTTATTATCAACGATCAAACCAAACTATCCACAATTGGATTCACACAAAATTTGGATAATACCCATCAAACAAAAATATCAAGGCCGTCTGAAAAAGTCTTTCAGACGGCCTTTTATCCTTTTTACTCAAACGGTTTCTTCTGCCAATAAAACTTGTCCTTTTTCAGACGGCCTCGGAACACATCGTCTTGCCCTAAAACAAACACCAATGCGCCTGACAAATCCGTTCTCAACAAAGTAATGCCGTGCGCACGGACACGATTTTGTACGGCAACGGTCGGATGTTTGTAAGCATTGGCATAGCCGCTGGATGCTACGGCATATTGCGGCGAAACCGTATGTAAAAAGCTGCCCGAAGAAGCTGTGCTGCTGCCGTGATGTCCCAATACCAACACTTGGCTATACAGCGCATTGCCGTATTTCTCAATCAAACCTGCCTCGCCCTTCACGCCCAAATCGCCGGTTATCAACAAGGCTTTGCCGTTTGCCACGACACGCAATACGCAGCTTTGGTCGTTATCTTCCTTGCCCGTATTTTCAGACGGCCGGAGCAACTCGAAATCTACGCCGTCCCATTGCCATTTGTCTTCTCGGCAAAACTCTGCATTCGGATAAAACTCAGGTTGTCCGGCAAGCAATTTATCGGTACCGACAGCCGCCACACTTTGAAAACCGCCGTCATGGTCAATGTCATGGTGCGACAAAATCAGGCTGTCCAAACGGCGCACACCCATCGCGTTCAAACTTGGCACAATACCTGTTTGCGCCACTTGCTCCGTTCCCGTATCAAACAAAAGATTGCGGTTACGCGTTTGTATCAACACCGATAAACCTTGCCCCGCATCCATCACGGTAACTCTTGCTACCCCCTCCTCCAACTTGGCAGGATGGTAAAACACAAAACCCAATAAAACCAAACATGCCCAAGGTTTCAAGCCCATTCCTTTAGGCAGCAATAACAGCAAAGCCGCCATCATCGCCAACACCAGCAAAAGCACGGGCGCCGCTGCAACGGCAAATTCAGGCGATACCGTAGCCAGCCATACCAAACCGCGTAAAGTATATTCCGCCAAAAATGCCGCTACCAACTGGATAAGCTCAAACGGGAAAACCGAACCCAGCAAAGCTAACGGCGTCAATACCCAAGAAAACCAAGGAATAGCCAGCGCATTGACCAACGGACTGAACAAAGGTAACGAAGCAAACAAATAGCCCAACAATACCACCGACAATACCGTTGCCGCCCATTGCCCCCGTACAGCCAAACGCCAGCCCGATTCTTTCAGACGGCCTAGTGAAGCCCAAATCAAAGCAGCAACCAAACCGAAAGACAACCACGTTCCCACACCCAATGCGGCCAACGGATCCAACAACAAAACAACGGCCAAAGCCTGCCACCATGCCGTCCAACCCGAGCCGCCACTGCCGCGCCACCATGCCCACGCAAACGCGGCCAACATCAACACACTGCGTTGCGTCGGCACGGAAAAACCGGCCAAAAGCGCATAAAACAAAGCCCCGGCAACACCGCCTGCCAATATCCACACACGCGGTTTTGCCGGAATCCACGGCGAATAACGAAAAATTCGCTTAATCAGCCAGGCAAACAATACCGCCACCATCGTCACATGCAAGCCCGAAATACTGACCAAGTGTGTCAGCCCCAAAGGCCGGAATGCCTGCCACAAAGGCGGCCGCAACGCCGATTGCTCACCAATACTCAAAGCACGCATCAGCCCTATGCCGTCTGAAAACTCAGGATATTTGTCCGCCGTTCCCTGCCAACTTCGGCTTACCGCATCACGCATATTAGCCAAACCGAAACCGCCGCCTTGCCGCACGAGTTTCCTGTCGCGCCCCAAAGTACCCATGCCATCGATACCATTGGCCAAAGCCCATGTTTCACGGTTCAAACCGCGCACATTCACTTCACCGATTACCGGCCTTACCCGCGCCGATACAGACCACCGACTGCCCACCATCCAATTGCGCCGCTGATAATCCGACAACATCAAATCAAAAGCCTGCCCACGCTCATCCCAAGCCCTTGCCGCAAACTGCACACGCCGACCATCATCACGCGGCATATCCGCCACTTCAACCGTCAAAACTTTAGCCGCCACCTCCCCTACAGGCCAGTGACCGGCCAAAACCAGCCCGGTCCGCCACACACCAAACGCCATGCCCATGCAGACGGCCAGAGCCAACCAAGCCACAGCGAATCTTCGACACAACACAAACATGCCCATCATTACAGACAACCAAACCCACCATGGCGGCACAAACGGCAACACAAACGAAAGCACTACCCCAACCACCCAAGCAGGCAACACAAACCGCCACGCCATGAACGTCTCCCTTAAATTATGATTATTAGATATGTAATAATAAATGCTTTTAGTAGATTATGACAAATGTCGATTAATCGTTATCAGATAAAAGATATGCTTAAATTATTTCAAAGCCGATAGACGCAAAAAAGCGCAATCTGTTTAGATTGCGCTTTTTTATAAACTGGCACGCCCACGGGGAATCGAACCCCGGTTACCGCCGTGAAAGGGCGATGTCCTAACCGCTAGACGATGGGCGCGGAGATTTTCTGTGGCGCACCCGGAGCGATTCGAACGCCCGACCCTCTGGTTCGTAGCCAGATACTCTATCCAACTGAGCTACGGGTGCATCAAGAAAGATTCGAATTATAGAGAGTGGGCTGTTTCCTGTCAAGCATTTTATTTGGAAAACTTGCAGGCAGCGTGTAAAATGCGCATTTGCTATTGAATTTACAGAGAATAAAATGTCAGACTTCGCACGCTGGCCGCTCTTATCCGAAGCATTTTCCCGTTTGGGACGGCCTGTGGTCGTGGTGGATTTGGAGACGACCGGTGGAAATTTCTATCAAGACAGGATAACGGAAGTCGCCCTTGTTCGTTTTGAGCAAGGACGCACCACACATTACGAGCAATTGGTTAATCCTTGCCGCAGCATTCCCGAATTTGTTGCCAGACTGACCGGAATTCATGATGAAACGGTGGAAGACGCGCCTGTCTTTGCCGATATTGCGGCCGATTTATTGCCGCTGTTGCAAGGTGCAGTGGTTGTTGCCCACAACAGCCGCTTTGACTACACCTTCCTGCGCCATGAATTTGCCCGTATCCATACTGACTTTGCCGCACCCTCGCTCTGTACGGTTCAACTGTCGCGCCGCCTCTATCCTGAGTTTTACAAACACAGCCTCGACAGCATTATCGAACGCACCGGCATTCAGACGGCCAACCGCCACCGCGCCATGACCGATGTTGTCGCATTGTGTGATTATCTCGAATTAAGTTTGACAGAAAAAAATCACCAACAATGGGATGAACATGTCCGTGTGTTGATGAATCCGAAAATGTTGCCCACTTGGCTGCCTGATTCGCTCGCCCAGCAACTCTATGCACTGCCCGACAGTTACGGCGTATTGGTTTGGTTTGACCATTTCGGCAAAGCCCAAGCCATTGAAGCACATGAACGCGCATACAGTGAAACCGCCACCCTGCTGCACAGCAAAAAACTGCCGCCGCACATCAAAGCCGCAGCCTCCATCCGTTTTATTCCGGCAGTCGGTCAGCTCCATACATTATGGCTCAAAGCCCAGACCATGCAGGAATACCAACTGATGCCGTCTGAAAAATCCACATCGTTTTCAACCGTCCGCTTTATCGCTGATGAACACGGTAGCCTTCAGGCACGCATTGTCTTGTTAAATAGCGGCACCAGAAACTGGCGTCCATACGGTTTGTTTGCCCACAAAAAAGCAGCCAAACGCGCTTTGACGCAATGGTCGCAAGAACACAGACTCTGCCCGAATTCGCTCAATATTTTGCCGACCGGCTACGCAAAGGGCGAATCCTGCCCTGTTGAGGCCGTCGGAAAATGCAACGGCGACTGCCACCAGCCAAACGGTATCAAACATCAAAACCAACGCATTACCGAGCTTGCCCATCTACTCCCCGTAACCGATTGGGGCAAAGCGCATGAAATTGAAATTACCGAAACCGATCCCCTGACCGGAAACAGCATTACCCTGCTCTGCGCCGGCGGCGCGTTGGCATTGCCTGACGGCAGCTGGTATTTCGACGGCAGCCTGCCTATCGTGATTAAAAACAAATTCAGGCAAGACAAAGAAAATATCCGTCTGATTGCTTAAAACAAGGCCGTCTGAAAACCAAATTTTCAGACGGCCTGATGTGGATAACTTTCCGCTTTATTCTCAACACAAAAACTGCCCAAATTTTAATCAGAACTTATTTTTATAATAGCAATCAAATACTAAACCAATTTATACACAAGCTGTTCACACAATTTTCAATGAAAGCTGTGTATACCCGGCCCGACGAGTGAACCATGAACAATCCTGCAATCATCTTCTTTGACATCGACGACACCCTCTACCGCAAATACACGGATACCTTACGCCCTTCGGTTGCCCAAGCCATGCGCGCATTGAAAGCCAAAGGCATTCTGACTGCCATTGCCACCGGCCGTCCGGGAGCCGCCATTCCTGCCAAAGTCAAAGCCTTGATTCAAGAATGCGGCATCGACATGCTCGTTACCATCAACGGCCAATATATTTCCTTTCGCGGCGAGCCCCTGCAAAGCTACCCCTTGGATATTGCCGACATCGAAACCGCCATCAACCTGCTTGAGCAACACAAAATAGACTACGCATTCGTCAACAACCAAGAAATTGCCGTCTCCTCCAACTCTCCGCGTGTTGTCGAAGGTTTATCGCATATCCTGCCCAACTTTTTAACCGACAAAGAATATTTCCGCAAACAACCCGTCTATCAAATGTTGGTCTTTGTGGATGAGGAGGAAGAAAAAATCCTGCAACCGCTGATTCAACAACACGGCTTCAAATCCGTCCGCTGGCACAAACATGCCATGGACCTACTCAAACAAGAAGGTTCAAAAGCACGGGGCATCGCCCACGCAGTGGAAAAACTGGGGATTGATATGAGCAAAGTGATGGCATTCGGCGACAGCTTCAACGACTTGGAAATGCTGTCAACCGTCGGCTTCGGCGTTGCCATGGGCAATGGCGAAGAAGCGGCCAAAGCCGCCGCACAATTCGTCTGCCCAAGTGTCGATGAAGACGGCGTATTGCGCGGCTTGCAAGAATTGGGCGTAATTTAATTATCAAATCAAAAGGCCGTCTGAAAAAATGTTCAGACGGCCTTGTTCTATCTATAAACTTCCTGCTTATTTCGGCAATACCAAAAAGCTAATCAGCAATTCTTTAAATACGAATCCAAATACGCCCAAGCCCAAAACCAAGAAGAGCATGGCAATGCCGAATTTGCCGGCCTTGGATTCTTTACCCAAGTTCCAAACGATAAAGCCCAAAAAGATAATCAGGCCGGTGAGGAGGATTTTCATTGCCCACGAGGCGAATTCTGCTTCAGACATTATTTTTTTCCTTTTATTCTTTAGATGTGTGTTTGATTGCTTTCAGACGGCCTATTAAATTTTAAGGCCGTCTGAAATTTGTTTTTAGATTATTTGTTCAATGCTTGTTGCAAATCATCAATCAAATCGTCGATGTATTCCAAACCGACAGAGAGGCGGATCAAGCCCGGGCGGATATTGGCGGCGAGTTTTTCTTCAGGCTGCATCCGGCCGTGCGTAGTTGTCCACGGATGGGTGATGGTCGAGCGCACGTCGCCGAGGTTGGCAGTACGGGAGAAAAGCGCCACACCGTCCACAACTTTCCATGCGGCTTCTTGGTCGGCAACTTCAAAACCGATGACGATGCCGCCGCCGTTTTGTTGCTTGCGGATAAGCTCTGCCTGCGGATGGTCGGGCAAACCGGTGTAGTACACGGCTTGGACTTGCGGCTGTTGTTGCAGCCATTGGGCGAGTTTCAGGGCGTTGTCGAATTGTTTTTCCATACGTAGCGACAGGGTTTCCACGCCGCTCAATAACTGCCATGCGTTAAACGGCGACATCGCCAGCCCGCAAGAGTTGCAATATATGGCAACTTGCGTCATCAGCTCTTCCGAACCGGCCAATACGCCGCCCATCACGCGGCCGTGGCCGTCGATGGCTTTGGTTGCGGAAGAAACAGAAATATCCGCGCCGTGTTTCAAAGGCTGCGAACCGACAGGCGACAAGAGGCTGTTGTCCACCACCAAAAGCGCGCCGATGCTGTGCGCCAGTTCAGCCAGCGCTTCCAAATCGGCAACTTCGCCCAATGGGTTGGACGGAGTTTCCAAGAAAAACAGTTTGGTATTGGGCTTGATGGCCGCTTTCCATTCATCTACATCAACCGGCGATACATGGCTGACTTCGATGCCGAACTTGGTAACGATGTTGTTGATGAAACCGACGGTCGTGCCGAACAGGCTGCGGCTGGAAACAACGTGGTCGCCTGCTTGCAAGAAGGTAAAAAACGCCGCCTGAATTGCGGACATACCGGTCGAAGTGGCTACCGCGCGCTCTGCGCCTTCCAATGCGGCAATGCGTTTTTCAAAAGCGGCAGTAGTCGGATTGGCTGTACGGGTATAGGTAAAGCCTTTAATTTTTTTGGAAAACAAATCTGCCGCATGTTGCGCGCTTTCCCACATGAAGCTGCTGGTCAAAAACAGCGCCTGATTGTGTTCGCGATATTCGGTCTGCTCTTTGCCGCCCCGGATGGCCAGCGTTTGTGGATGAAGTTTTTTGTTCATTTATTCTCCAATCTACTGTGTATTCCAATGGACGGAACAATATTTTTCCGTCTGTTTAACTTGTTAACATTTTGCGCCGATTTCTACCATCTTTCAAGCCGAAGGCCGTGTTTCAGGCCGTCTGAAAAAACAGGAAAACCGTTTTTACTGATAAAGGCGGCCGTCGTGTTTCAACCAGCCGTCAGTATGCCGGCCTGACGGGTCATGGTGCGTCCAATGGATAACGCCGCCCTGCTCCGACCATTCGTATTCGCCGTAAAACGCTACTTTATCGCCTTTTTTCAAACCCTTAATCTTATCGGCAAGGTCGATATTGTGTGCCACCAAAAGCGTCTGGCCACTGGAGAGCTTCAAGATAAAGCGTTGGTGGCGCGTGCCTTTGTTGTCATCCGGCAGGGTTTTCCATACCGTGCCCTCTCCCTCAACCTGAATATCGCTTTGCTCGTTTTTAAACGCCTGTTTCAAAACCGCTTCTGCCGATTGTTTGCCCGAACCGGTTTGCTGTTGAGCCGTATCGGCATTTTCTCCGCCCGCATTGTTTTGTTTTTGAACGTCTTCTATTTTCTGCTGATGCTGCGATTGTAGCGGCTGCTTGTTTTGCATTTTTTGATAGGCAAATACGGCAACCAGAGCAATCAGCAATACAATGATTTTGTTTTTATTCATAACAATCTCAAAAAAAATGCCCGATTCTGCATCGGGCATATCAACTATTTAGAAAGGATATTTATCACGAAAACGTGAGCCGCCATTATACACGCTTCGCAAAATTTTAAGGGAAATTTATGCCAAAGGCCGTCTGAAACTTTTCAGACGGCCCGGATGCTCAGCGACGGTATTTCATTTCAACCTTCATATCGTCCAGAATACGTTTGACGTTGTGTTCCAATACATCTTCCACCAAACCCGGCGCCTGCTCGTTGAGCATTTGCTGCAACTGGTAAGTGAACACGGCCATTTGTTTTTGCACGGCAATCCGAATCATGCCGTTGACCGCATCGGCCACATGGGGGCGCAAACGTTTAATCAGACGCTCGGTCAAATCTTTTTCAGAAACGCAGAATACTTCCCTACGGCCAATCGCCTGCGGGTTCAAAACATTGATATGGACATTGACGGCCGGTTCTTTTTCAGGTTCAAGGCCGTCTGAAACCGCCCCTTCAGCCGCTTCCGTACCATCATTTTCCGGTTTTTCAGTTTCTTCCACTTCAGCCACATCAAAATCTACGGCACCTGATTTCGGATTCAGTCTGACGGTGCGCGTCGATTCGATATGGCGGTCTGAAGCCGCAGCCTGCAACGCCGATTGCGCGCTCAACCAGTTGTCCTGCAAAACCACCATCGCATCGGTTTCCACTGCTTCGCCATCTTCGGCAAGGGCGGTATTGTGTTCCAGCTGCCAGCGGTACAAATACTCCTGCAGCACTTTTTCGCGATTGTCGGCATCCAGTTTATATTCTTTTTTAGGCGCGGTTTTAGGCGCGACATCGACAGCCTCTTCCGATTTTTTGACCAATGGCGCATGGGTCGGCGCGGTATTGAATTGTCGTGCCTGACGCAATCTTTCCAAGCGTTTTTCCCAATTCAGGTCTTCTTCCTCGAGGGCTGTGGGGTCAAGACGGTTGTTTTCCATAATAATCTCGTTTTTTCATTTTTATTGTGAACCGCATTCAAACAAAAAACGCTTGAACTGCGGCCGATGGTTGGACATATCCGGCAAGCCGGCGCAAGCGTAACATTTTAATATTAATTCACTATATAATCACTATTTTATTTAATACACCCTCAAGGATACATCATGAGCAGCATCGAACAACGCCTCGAATACTTGGAAGAAGCCAACGACGTTTTGCGTATGCAAAACCACGTCCTCGCCACCGCCCTCAAAGGCCTCATCCGTTCCCTACCCTCCGACATGGCCAACGATGCCGTAGAATCCATCCAGCTTGCCTTTGAAGACGCGTTGGCAGAATTGAGCTACGAAGACAGCCCGCACACCGACCTCTTCCATGACGTAACCTACGCATTTTTCCGAGAAAAAGACCACTGATTTCGGCTAGTTTGTTCACAAAATTATGCTAAACTAAGATTTTATCCGTTAACATTTTATTAAGAAAGCACATATCATGAACATAAAAAAATGGCTGGCCACTGCCCTCGCTTGTTCCGCCCTTGCCCTGACTGCCTGCGGCGGTCAAAGCAACAATGCCTCTGCTCCTGCCGATAAAGTGTACCGTGTCGGCTCTAACGCCGAGTTTGCCCCATTCGAATCTTTGGATTCTGCCGGCAAAGTGGAAGGTTTTGACGTAGATTTGATGAATGCCATGGCCAAAGCCGGCAACTTCAAAGTCGAATTCAAACACCAGCCATGGGAAAGCCTCTTCCCTTCTCTGAACAACGGCGACGTGGACATCGTTATGTCCGGCGTAACCATCACTGACGACCGCAAACAAAGCATGCTCTTCAGCGATCCATACTTTGAAATCACCCAAGTTGTCCTCGTTCCAAAAGGCAAAAAAGTAGCTTCTTCCGAAGACCTGAAAAACATGGCCAAAGTCGGCGTGGTAACCGGCTACACCGGCGACTTCTCCGTTTCCAAACTCTTGGGCAACGACAATCCGAAAATCGCCCGCTTTGAAAGCGTTCCCCTGATTATCAAAGAATTGGAAAACGGCGGTCTGGACTCCGTCGTCAGCGACAGCGCGGTCATTGCCAACTATGTGAAAAACAACCCGACCAAAGGCCTGGATTTCATCTCCCTGCCTGACTTTACCATCGAAAACTACGGTATCGCTGCACGCAAAGGCGACGAAGCAACCATCAAAATGTTGAACGATGCGCTGAAAAAAGTACGCGAAAGTGGCGAATACGACAAAATTTACGCCAAATACTTTGCTAAAGAAGGCGAAAAAGCAGAAAAAGCCGAAGCAGCCAAATAATCTGGTTTGACTTCCCAAACTAAAGGCCGTCTGAAAACTTTTCAGACGGCCTTTAATCTGGTTAACGCCATTAAACGCAAGCATCCCTTATAATCCGCTGGTTTTTATCCTTCAAATGAAAGACACGCCATGATCAAACCCCTTATCCTCAGCCTCGCTGCCGCCACTGCTTTGGCAGCCTGCTCCGCTTCTGAAAAACAAGAATCCCCCAACGTCGGCGTGGCCAATCCGGCTTCTGAATTCTGCGTCAAACAAGGCGGCAAATCCGAAATCAAAAAAGACAAAGACGGCAACGAATACGGCGTGTGCCACTTGCCTGACGGTAAAGTCGTTGAAGAATGGGAATATTTCCGTCAACACAACAAATAATTGCCCAATCATATAAAAGGCCGTCTGAACCCAAGTTTCAGACGGCCTTTTCATTTAAACAGCGATTATTTTACTTCCAGTTTGGTCACGCCGCCCATATACGGTTGCAACGCGGCAGGAACATTAATGCTGCCGTCGGCATTTTGATGGTTTTCCAAAACAGCCACCAAAGTACGGCCGACTGCCAAGCCTGAGCCGTTCAAAGTATGTACCAAACGGTTTTTACCGTTTTCATCTTTGAAACGCGCTTTCATGCGGCGAGCTTGGAAATCTTCGCAGTTGGAGCAGCTGGAAATTTCGCGGTAGGTATTTTGCGCAGGAACCCAAACTTCCAAGTCGTAGGTTTTGGTTGCGCCGAAACCCATGTCGCCGGTACACAAAGTAATCACGCGGTATGGCAGTTCCAACGCTTTCAAAATATTTTCAGCATGGCCGACCATTTCTTCCAGCGCTTCGTATGATTTTTCCGGATGAACGATTTGCACCATTTCCACTTTGTCGAATTGGTGTTGGCGAATCAAACCGCGCACGTCTTTACCGTATGCGCCCGCTTCGGAACGGAAACATGGGGAATGGGCGGTCAGTTTCAACGGCAAATCGCTGCCAGCCACGATGCTGTCGGCAACGGTATTGGTCAGCGTTACCTCGGCAGTCGGAATCAGATATTGCGTTTTCTTGCTCTCGTCGCCGCCGCGGGTAACGTGGAACAAATCTTCTGCAAATTTAGGCAGTTGGCCCGTACCTTGCAGGGTGGTGTCGTCCACGATGTAGGGTGTGTAATGCTCGGTATAGCCGTGTTGCAGCGTGTGCGTGTCCAGCATGAATTGCGCCAGTGCGCGGTGCAGACGGGCGATTTGACCTTTCATCACGGTAAAGCGTGCGCCGGACAGTTTCGCACCGCCTTCAAAATCCAAGCCCAAAGGCTCGCCCAAATCAACATGGTCTTTAATTTCAAAGTCAAATTCGCGCGGCGTGCCGACTTTGCGGACTTCAACGTTTTCAGTTTCGTCTTTACCGACAGGCACGCTTTCGTGCGGCAGGTTCGGAATGCTCAGCAGCCAAGCATCCAATTCCTTCTGAACGGCATCCAAATCAGCGGCAGCCTGCTCCAAATCGGTTTTGATTTGGGCAACCTGATCCATCGCAGCTTGAGCCTCTTCGTGTTTGCCTTGGCCTTTCAACGCACCGATCTGCTTGGAAATACTGTTGCGCGAAGCCTGCAACTCTTCTGTTTTCACTTGAACGGCTTTGCGTTGCTCTTCCAAAGCATTAAAACGTGCGGTATCAAACTCGTAACCGCGGGTGGCCAAACGTTCGGCAACTGCGGCGGTATTGCTGCGGAGCAATTGGATGTCTAACATTGTTTTCTCTCGTTAAGATTCAGAATGGCATTATTGTAAACCAATTTAAAGATATTTTCACAGCGACAGGCCGTCTGAAAACAAAAAACGCCCCTGCAAAAAGCAGGAGCGTTTTTTAAGAATTTTGGCACGCCCACGGGGATTCGAACCCCGGTTGCCGCCGTGAAAGGGCAGTGTCCTAGGCCTCTAGACGATGGGCGCGTAACCGAAGCGCGAACTATACAGAAAGCCTTTTCTTCTGTCAACGCCTTTACTGCATTTTTAAAGATGCTGCCGATTTCCGTATGTTATTTTCCCTGTATAATGCCGGTTTTAATAAAAAGGAAAACTCGCCATGTGGTTTAAGCAAATCAGTTTTTATCCGCTCAACAAAGACAAGTTGCCCGAATTGGAAGTCCTTTCTGACAAATTGGCGCAATCCGAATTTGCCCATTGTCAGGGTTTGGACTGGTTTAGCGAAGGCTTTGCCACGCCTGTTTCCTTTTCGCCCGAGCTGGTTTTCCCTGCCGATTACACTTGGCGCGTTGCTCTGAAAAAAGAAGAAAAAGTCCTGCCTGCCGGCGTGATCCGCGATATTTTGGATGAAAAGGTTTTGGAAATCCAAAACAACGAAGCGCGCAATGTCGGCCGTAAGGAAAAACAAGAGCTGAAAGAACAGATTACTGACGACCTGCTGCCCCGTGCCTTTACGCGCAGCAGCCGCACACAGGCGATTTTCGACACGCGCCACGGGTATCTTTTGGTCAACAATGCCGCATCTGCCAAAGCGGAAAATATCCTGACCAAACTGCGCGAAGCCTTGGGCGGTTTGGAAGCAGCCCTGCCTAACACCAAGCAATCGCCCTCTTCCCTGATGACCAGCTGGCTGCTGCAAGGCCACTGCGAAGGTGGTTTCGAATTAGACAGCGACTGCGAACTCAAAGGCGTAGGCGATGTTGTTCCGGTCGTCAAAGTTTCCAAACAAGACCTGACCGCCGATGAAGTGGTACAACACGTCAAAAACGGCAAAACCGTTACCCAGCTGGGCTTGGTATGGCGCGAACAAATTGCGTTCATCCTCACCCAAGACTTTACGCTCAAACGCATCCAGTATCTGGACGTTTTGCAAGAAGAAGCCGAAAGCAACGGCGACGATGCCGCCAGTCTCGCCTTTGCCTCGCAAATCCTGATGACCGAAGCCATCAGCACCATGTTGGAAGAACTGATTTCTTATTTGGGCGGCTGGCAAGAATAATTTTTCAGACGGCCTTTTGATTGGGAAATATCACAGGCCGTCTGAAATATAAATAAAGTATCAGAAAGGATGTCATGATGTTGGGCGCAGTCATTGGCGATATTGCCGGATCAAGATTTGAGTTTGACAACTACCGTCACACCGATTTTGACATTTTCAGCCCCGACAGCGACTTTACCGATGACACGATTTGCACTGTTGCCATTGCCGATTGGGTTTTACAAGGCTGCAACGATAATTTGGCCTCTATTTTGCAAGGCTGGTGTAGGGCATATCCCTGTCCAAAAGGCGCATATGGCGGCCGCTTCTCACAATGGATAGAATGGAAAGATCCAGAACCTTATAATAGCTGGGGTAATGGCTCGGCCATGCGTGTTTCTGCCGTTGGTTGGGCATTTGCCACATTGGAAGAAACCCTGCATTTTGCCGAACAATCCGCCATCGTAACGCACAACCACCCGGAAGGCATTAAAGGTGCGCAAGCCGTAGCCGCCGCCATCTTTTGGGCGCGTACCGGTATGGACAAGGCGCAAATCAAAGAAAACATTACACGACAATTCGGCTATGACTTAAGCCAAAGTTGCGACCAAATCCGCCCGCATTATCATTTCAACGAAAGCTGTCAGGAAACCGTACCTCAAGCGATTACCGCCTTTCTTGAAAGCGATGATTTTGAACACGCCATCCGACTGGCAGTTTCCCTAGGCGGAGACAGCGATACCTTGGCAGCCATTACCGGCAGTATTGCCGAAGCCTACTACGGTATCCCTACGGCCATGCGCGAACACGCTTTAGCCATATTGCCACGCCGTATTGCTGAAACTCTGCTGACTTTTGAATCCCAATATCAGGCCGTCTGAAACTGCCTGCAAAAAGGAATGAATGATGAAATACCTCGCCCTACTCCCTATCGCCTTCATGCTGGGTACGCCTGCCATTGCCGAAACCATCAATCCTTATCAGGAAAAAGGTTGCGCTTATGAAGGAGATGTCGGCAAAGACGGCAAACCATCCGGCAAAGGTACATGGAAATGCCAAGACGGCCGCAGCTATGTCGGAGCCTTTAAAAATGGCAAATTTGACGGCAAAGGCGCATATACCGTTTCCGGCAACAGCGAAACCTTTATCGAACCTTTCTCCTCCAACAGCGCCAAATTACGCAATATGACGCTGGAGGGCGTGTTCAAAAAAGGTAGGGCGCACGGAAACTTTACCGCCTCCCAAAACGGCACACTAGTCTTCATCATGAAATGCGAAGACGGTATGATTAAAGAAGTCAAACTGCCTAAGAAATCTGCTTCCAAAACCAAATAAACAGCCTTTCAGACGGCCTTATCCAGCTTTTAGGCCGTCTGAAACATCAATTGACAAGCCTGCTTAAAGGCTGTTGTATTGATTTCAAAAAATTTCCAAACAACCCTTACCCCAGGACAACCACCATGAGCATTAAATCCGACAAATGGATACGCCGCATGGCCGAAGAACACGGCATGATTGAGCCGTTCGAGCCCAACCAAATCAAAGAGGCCAACGGCCAACGCATCATTTCCTACGGCACATCCAGCTACGGCTACGACATCCGCTGTGCCAATGAATTCAAAATCTTCACCAATATCAACAGCACCATCGTCGACCCGAAAAACTTCGACCCGAAAAACTTCGTTACAGTCGAGGACGACTGCTGCATCATTCCGCCCAACTCCTTTGCACTGGCGCGCACAGTTGAATATTTCCGCATCCCGCGCAACGTCCTGACCGTCTGCTTAGGCAAGTCCACTTACGCACGCTGCGGCATCATCGTCAACGTTACCCCGTTTGAGCCTGAGTGGGAAGGCTACGTTACACTTGAGTTTTCCAACACCACGCCGCTACCGGCAAAAATCTACGCAGGCGAAGGCGTGGCTCAAGTCTTGTTCTTTGAAAGCGATGAAGTCTGTGAAACTTCATACAAAGACCGCAACGGCAAATACATGGGACAAACCGGTGTTACCCTGCCCAAAACCTAATATCAAAGACCAAACAAAAGGCCGTCTGAAACTTTCAGACGGCCTTTTGTCATTTCAGTTAAAAACGGCGTTTCAGCTTGCAAGCCTGCAAAATATGGACGGCAAGCTCTTCCACAGATTTGTCCGTAGTATTGGTAAACGGAATACCGTGGCGTTTAAACATATTTTGCGCATCGGCAATCTCACTGCGGCAAGTATCGATTTTGGCATAAGTCGAATTAGGGCGGCGTTCCTGACGGATTGCCTGCAAGCGTTCAGGCTGAATGGTCAAACCGAACAGCTTGTCTTTATAAGGCTTGACCATACGCGGCAAATCGGTCGATTCCAAATCATCGGGAATCAGCGGATAGTTGGCGGCACGGATACCGTATTGCAAGGCCAGATAGAGACAGGTCGGCGTTTTGCCGGAACGGGAAACCCCCATCAAAATCACATCGGCTTCTTTCAAATTCTTATCACTGACACCGTCATCATGATTCAGTGAAAAATTGACCGCCTCCATACGCGCATCATAGCGTTGGGTATTGCCGATACTGTGGTGCCCCTGCTGGGCGGCAACCGCCTCCGTATTGAGTTCCTTTTCCAAAAGACCGAGAAAGGTTTCAAAGAAATTAATATGGAACGCATTGGCTTTCTTGATGATTTCACGGATTTCGTCATTGACCACACTGACAAAAGCAATCGGGCGCACGCCGAATTTTTCGGCAGACTGGTTGACTTTGTCTACGACAGCACGCGCTTTTTCAGGCGTATCGATAAACGGATAGGTATGGCGTTTGAACTCAACATTGCCAAATTGGTTCAGCAAGGCTTCACCGATATTTTCGGCAGTCAGGCCGGTTCGGTCGGAAATATAGAAGACTTGGCGTGGATCAGTCATAATGAATCCTCTTGAGGGTAACGTTTCAGACGGCAATCATAGCAGTTACAGCCTTTGCAATAAAGCGATTCCCGACAGATTACACAGGATTACAACAAATTTGAACAATTTTTAAATTGGCATAAAATTTTATTTTTTGCTATTTTGTAAAATTTTATTCTAAAATTGCAAAATAAATCTTGTTTATCAAATTTATTAACTTATTTTGTTTTCCATATTTAACAAGAAGATAACACGTAAAAACATGAATCTGATATTCACATTTCAGAAGGCTACACGCCTGAAAAGCACAATATCACAGACGAATTTGTGATTTTTAAAAAGATAAAACACATGACAGCCATCAAACGAATGGCTACAATAAGCAGGCGGATTTGTTTCTTTTTTAACATTTTTTGGATTGGATTGGACACACAAATGGCCGAAAACTACGTTATTTGGTTTGAAAACCTGCGTATGACTGACGTTGAGCGAGTGGGCGGTAAAAATGCCTCTTTGGGCGAAATGATCAGCCAACTGACTGAAAAAGGCGTGCGCGTTCCCGGCGGTTTTGCAACCACAGCCGAAGCTTATCGTGCTTTCCTGGCTCACAATGGTCTGAGCGAGCGTATTTCCGAAGCCCTGAAACAACTGGATGTTGAAGACGTTGCTGAATTGGCACGCGTGGGTAAAGAAATCCGTCAATGGATTTTGGATACCCCGTTCCCTGAGCAGCTGGATGCTGAAATCGAAACAGCTTGGAACAAAATGGTTGCCGATGCCGGCGGTGCGGACATCTCCGTTGCCGTACGTTCTTCTGCAACAGCAGAAGACTTGCCGGACGCTTCTTTCGCCGGCCAACAAGAAACCTTCCTGAATATCAATGGCTTGGATAACGTTAAAGAAGCAATGCACCATGTATTCGCTTCCCTGTACAACGACCGTGCCATTTCTTACCGTGTCCACAAAGGCTTCGAACACGATATCGTTGCCCTTTCTGCCGGCGTACAACGCATGGTGCGCTCTGACAGCGGTGCCTCCGGTGTGATGTTTACCATCGATACCGAATCCGGTTACGACCAAGTCGTTTTCGTTACCTCTTCTTACGGTCTGGGCGAAAACGTCGTACAAGGCGCGGTAAACCCTGACGAATTCTATGTATTCAAACCTACTTTGAAAGCAGGCAAACCGGCTATCCTGCGCAAAACCATGGGTTCGAAACAAATCAAAATGATCTTTACCGATAAAGCCGAAGCCGGTAAATCTGTAACCAACGTTGACGTACCTGCAGAAGACCGTCAACGCTTCTCCATTACCGACGCCGAAGTAACCGAGTTGGCTCATTACGCGCTGACCATCGAAAAACACTACGGCCGCCCAATGGACATCGAATGGGGCCGCGACGGCTTGGATGGTAAACTCTACATCCTGCAAGCGCGTCCTGAAACCGTGAAATCTCAAGAAGACGGCAGCCGCAACCTGCGCCGCTTCTCTATCAACGGCGAAAAAGTTGTCTTGTGCGAAGGCCGAGCCATCGGTCAGAAAGTGGGCCAAGGTAAAGTTCGCTTGGTGAAAGATGCTTCCGAGATGGATTCTGTTGAAGCAGGCGACGTACTCGTTACCGACATGACCGACCCTGATTGGGAACCGGTAATGAAACGTGCTTCTGCCATCGTGACCAACCGTGGCGGCCGTACCTGCCACGCAGCAATCATCGCGCGTGAATTGGGTATTCCGGCTGTTGTAGGTTGTGGCGACGCTACCGATCTGCTGTCTGAAGGCCAAGAAGTTACCGTATCTTGTGCCGAAGGCGATACCGGCTTCATCTACTCCGGCTTGCTGGACGTACAAATTACCGATGTTGCTTTGGACAACATGCCTAAAGCGCCTGTCAAAGTAATGATGAACGTTGGTAACCCTGAGTTGGCATTCAGCTTCGCCAACCTGCCTAGCGAAGGCATCGGCTTGGCACGTATGGAATTCATCATCAACCGCCAAATCGGTATCCATCCTAAAGCCTTGTTGGAATTTGACAAACAAGACGACGAATTGAAAGCGGAAATTACCCGCCGCATCGCCGGCTATGCCTCCCCTGTCGACTTCTATGTCGATAAAATCGCAGAAGGCGTGGCAACTTTGGCTGCTTCGGTTTACCCACGCAAAACCATCGTCCGTATGTCTGACTTCAAATCCAACGAGTACGCCAACTTGGTGGGTGGCAGCATCTACGAACCGCACGAAGAAAACCCAATGTTGGGCTTCCGCGGCGCGGCGCGTTATGTCGCTGACAGCTTCAAAGACTGCTTCGCACTCGAGTGCAAAGCCTTGAAACGCGTTCGCGATGAAATGGGTTTGACCAACGTCGAAATCATGATTCCATTCGTCCGTACTTTGGGTGAAGCAGAAGCTGTTGTTAAAGCCCTGAAAGAAAACGGTTTGGAACGCGGCAAAAACGGCCTGCGCCTGATCATGATGTGCGAGTTGCCAAGCAACGCGGTATTGGCAGAACAATTCCTGCAATACTTCGACGGCTTCTCCATCGGCTCTAACGACATGACCCAGCTGACCCTCGGCCTCGACCGTGACAGCGGTTTGGTATCCGATTCCTTCGACGAGCGTAACCCTGCCGTTAAAGTGATGTTGCACTTGGCAATCTCTGCCTGCCGCAAACAAAACAAATACGTCGGTATTTGCGGTCAAGGCCCATCAGACCATCCGGACTTTGCCAAATGGCTGGTTCAAGAAGGTATCGAAAGCGTATCGCTCAACCCTGATACCGTGATTGAAACTTGGCTGTATCTGGCTAACGAATTGAACAAATAAGTTCGATGAGACAAAAATCCCCTGCCCATCTATCTTGGCAGGGGATTTTTATTGCCTTATTCAATGCCGTCTGAAAGAACTTTCACGTTCTTTTACCTTTTCAAAAAAGTCCCTTTGCATCAAAAAGATATAGAAATATTCAGCCATACCCACAAATTCTCAATGGTACTATATTGCCTTTCCGCATTTTATCCCATGCCTTTTGAGTGAACCTTTTTTCACTCTTCCTATCTATCATACACAGCATAACGATACCTTTAGAAACAACCCATGAATACAAATTTTATTTCCACCTTTCAGACGGCCTTGAAACGTCTGGCACTCATCAGCACCATTGCCGTCTTAGCAGCCTGCGCCGGCAACAACACTTCTTCCAACCGCGCCGTACCCGACGGCTACTACAAAGTCCGTCCCGGCGATACCCTGACCCAAATCGCCAAACGCTACGGACAAAACGTCAATACACTGGTTGCATGGAACAACCTTCCCAACGCCTCACAAATCGAAGTCGGCCAAGTATTGCGCGTCCGCCGTCATGTTGCCTCCCGCAATACTGCTACGCAGCAACGCCAAGCAACCGCCGTTACCCCGATCAACCGGTTAAGCTTGCAATGGCCGACCGATAACGCCTCATCCTCCATTATCCAACGCTACAACGGCACAACCAGCAAAGGCATAGATATTGCAGGCACACAAGGCCAACAAATCCGTTCTGCCGCAGCCGGTACCGTCATCTACGTTGGCGAAGAAGTCCGCGGTTACGGCAAGCTGATTTTGATCAGCCACAACGACTACACCATTACCGCCTATGCCCACAACGACACGCTTTTAGTACAAAAAGATCAAAAAGTCCAAGCCGGCCAAGTTATCGCCACCATGGGCAGCAGCGATACAGACAGCGTCAAGCTGCATTTTGAAGTTCGTCTAAACGGCAAAGCAGTCGATCCCCTGCCTTATTTGACCAGAACAAATTAATGCCCCAATCAAAAGGCCGTCTGAAATACTGTTATTTCAGACGGCCTTTTGATTATCTTGCTATAACAGCTATTTCAACAAAACCTTTTCCTATTTAACTTATGTTGATTGAGTGTAAACGCCGTTATACAATAACAACTCTTTTTAACATTCCATTTCAGGTACCTTACTATGTCTCCTAACCGTATCCTTGCAACCGCATTCTTGTTTGCATCTGCATTTGCCAGCGCAGATGTCCATATTGATGAAAGCATTCCTTACCGCGATAAAGAAGAAATCGATACCCGTATTGTTTCCGAGTGTTTAGAAGTGGGCAGCATCATGTCCAAATCTTTGCAAGAAACCGCAGCCAAAAGCGATGTAACGGTTGTCCGTGACGGTAAAAAACAAGGCACATACGCAGATATCGCCATTACTTCAGCCATGAGTGCAGGCAATGCCTTTATCGGTCACGCCAAAGGTATGGCGGTTTCAGCCACTTTGTATGTTGACGGCAAACAAGTTAATAAAAAAACCTTTACCCGCAACTCTTCCGGCGGCATGTTTGGCGCTTATAAAAGCTCTTGCGCCGTCTTGAACCGCACTTCTAAAGTATTGGGTTCAGATATTGCCCAATGGGTGGTCCGCGAACAAAAAAATGCTCAAGACAAATAAAACCCCAATTTGATATAAAGGCCGTCTGAAAAACCGTATTTCAGACGGCCTTTATATTTTCTATTTCCCTAGAAACAAAGAAATAAATTATCCATTAATCATTGTCAGAAATAGAGAATTTTATTTCCAACGCCCTTGATTTTAGAATATCCACCCTCAATTATTAAAACTATAAGAATTTTGTATATGAGCAGTCAAAGGAATAACATGGCAGAAAAAAACTATTATGAAATACTGGGCGTTGCCAAAGATGCGGATGAGGCCGAAATCAAAAAAGCCTACCGAAAACTGGTGCGCAAATACCACCCCGATGTCAGCAAAGAACCTGACGCAGCCGAACGTACGGTAGAAATCAACCGTGCCTACGAAACGCTTTCCGACAAAGAAAAGCGGGCCGAATACGATGAAATGTTGGCTAATCCTTACGGACGCAGCGCCGGAGGCAATCCGTTCGGTCAAGGCGGCAATCCGTTTGGCAATGGATTTAACGGTGGCGGCTTCCACTATGAACGTCATGAAGGCGAACCGTTCGGAGCGGGAGACTTCAATTTTGAAGATCTGTTTTCATCATTCCGCCAATCCCACACTCGTTCCGAGCAACCCCGCGGCCCAATAAAAGGCGAGGATCAACATGCTGAATTGAGTATTGATATTTACGCAGCGTATGTTGGCGCAGAACGTAGCATGACTTTGAATGTGCCGACTCTAGACGAATACGGACGTGCGGTTTATCAAAATAAAACCCTCAACGTCAAAATCCCCAAAGGCATTGCAGAAGGCCAACAAATCCGTTTGGCCGGTCAAGGTTTGCCGGGATATAACGGTGGAGAAAACGGTGACTTGTACTTAAAAATCAAGTTCCACGACCAACCTGATTTATACGTCAAAAACAGGAAAGACGTATATCAAACAATAGATGTCAAACCTTGGGAAGCCGTATTGGGCGGCAAAATCATCGTCCCTACCGCTTCAGGCCGCTTGCAGGTCAATCTGCCTGCCAACAGCCAAAGCGGTAAAAGCATCCGCCTCAAAGGCAAAGGTATTCCTGCAAAAGAAGCCGGAGACCTTTATCTCAATATCCGCATTAATGTTCCGCCAGTAGAGAGCGAAGCCGACCGTGCCGCATGGGAAAAATTGGCCGAACACTTTGCCGCGAAACAAGCATAAGAGAAAGGATAAATTATGATTCAGTCCTCCGATGTTACCCTTACTTTTGAAGAAATCGTTGCCGCCAGCCGCTGCCGTCGTGATTGGCTGTTGGAACTTATAGCAGAAGACATCATCAGCATAGATGGTGCGCCCGAAAAAAGCACCTTCAGTGGTTTTCATCTTGCCCGCATCCGTCGCGCACAACGCTTAAGCCGTGATTTTGAAGCCGGCATTCCCGCATTGGGGCTGATTATGCGGCTGTTAGACGAGGTGGAAGAGCTCAGAAAAATACAGCGTCCGCTGGTACTGCTCGAAGAAGAGTAAATAGTGGCAAGTTGTTCGATTAAATATTGATGACAAGACAAAATCTTTGATGTTTATTGATATTCCATAATGAAAGGCCGTCTGAAAATATTTTCAGACGGCCTTTTTATGCCTTCATTAACAACAGCGTCCACCGTTGCTGCCGCAACGGCGTTTTCGGCAGTAGTCTTGGAATTGTAGCTCGGTCATGACCGGTGCGTCGGGATTATGTCTGCGTTGACGGGCAACGTAGTTTTCATAATCTGGGACACCGGCCATCAAGTTTGCTGTCAGCTTGATGGTTTTCCACCAAGATGCGAGCTTATGCTTCATTCTGAACCTCCGGCTGTTTACCGTCGCGGTACACTGCTGGAATTTCTTTAGCAGTTGGCCAGCCAACTTTACGGGCTTTCATGGCGGTACGGAAACCGTACACGGCGACAATCACGACAACTGCCAGGAACAAAGCGGTCAGACCGGCATTGATTTGGTCGTTGAAGATGATTTGTGACATTTCGCCAATGTCTTTTGCAGGAGCAAGAACTTCACCTGAAGCCAAGGCATCGCGGTATTTGCCTGCGTGAGCCAAGAAGCTGACACGTGGGTCGCTGTGGAACAGTTTTTGCAAACCGGCATAGCAGGTCACAAACAATACACCGACAGCAGGAACCAAGGTTACCCAAACATAGCGGTCGCGTTTCATTTTCACCAATACGACGGTACACATAATCAACGCTACGCCTGCAAGCATTTGGTTGGCGATACCGAACAACGGCCAGAGCGAGTTGATACCACCCAGAGGGTCGGTTACGCCGGTATAGAGGAAGTAACCCCACAATGCCACAGCCAAGAATGTTGCAACCAAGTTGGCAGGGATAGAGTCCGTGTTACCGAATGGTTTGTAGAAGATACTGCCCAAGTCTTGAATCATGAAACGGGCAACGCGTGTACCGGCATCAACCGCGGTCAAGATAAACAAGGCTTCAAACAGCAAGGCAAAGTGATACCAGAACGCCATCATGGCTTCGCCCGGAATCAGACGGCTCATGATGTGTGCCATACCGACTGCAAGGGTTGGTGCGCCACCTGCACGAGACAGAATGGTGTTTTCGCCCACTTCTTTAGCAGTGTGTAACAGGGTTGCGGCATCAACAGGGAAGTTCAGTTTAGTGGTGATGACTTCGGCAGCTGTGTTGGCATCTGTACCAATCAGCGCGGCCGGGCTGTTCATCGCGAAGTACACGCCTGGTTCAAGCGAAGCGGCGGCAGCCAGAGCCATAATGGCCACAAAGCTTTCCATAATCATGCCGCCGTAACCAATCATGCGAACGTGGGTTTCGTTTTCCACCATTTTTGGCGTGGTACCTGAAGAAATCAGCGCATGGAAGCCTGAAACCGCACCACAAGCAATGGTAATGAACAAGAATGGGAACAGTGCACCGGAGAATACCGGGCCTGAACCATCGATAAAGTGGGTAACTGCAGGCATTTGCAGAGTCGGGTTAACAATAACGATACCCAACGCCAAAGCTGCAATCGTACCGATTTTCAGGAAGGTAGACAGATAGTCGCGCGGAGTCAGCAAGAGCCAAACCGGCAATACGGAAGCCACGAAACCGTAAATCATAATCGCCCAAGTCAGCTGAATGCCGTCAAGGTCAAACCAGTGACCAAAGGAGCTATTGGCAACATCTTCACCATAAATCACAGCCAACATCAGCAAAATAAAACCAACGATGGAAATCTCACCAATTTTGCCCGGACGGATATAACGGGTGTAGATACCCATAAACAGGGCAATCGGCATAGTCGCTGCGATGGTGAACGTACCCCAAGGGCTGTGAACCAATGCTTTCACAACGATCAGCGCCAACACCGCCATAATGATGACCATAATCATCAAAATACCGATGGATGCAATCACGCCTGGGACGGTACCGAGTTCTTGTTTCACGATATCGCCCAAAGACTTACCGTCACGGCGCATGGAGACGAACAAGACCATCATATCCTGTACGGCACCGGCAAATACCACGCCGAAGATAATCCACAAAGTACCGGGCAGATAACCCATTTGCGCTGCCAATACAGGACCAACCAAAGGGCCTGCGCCGGCAATAGCGGCAAAGTGGTGGCCGAACAGTACGCCTTTATGTGTGGGAACATAGTCCAAGCCGTCATTGTGGCGTTCTGCCGGAGTCAGACGGTTAGGATCAAGCTGCATCACACGGTTGGCAATGTAAAGACTGTAAAAACGGTAGGCAATGCAGTATACCGAAATGGCGGCCGTAACCATCCAAATCGCACTGACCTGCTCGCCACGGCTGAGAGCTAAAGTAGTAAAGGAGGCCAAGCCTACCAAAACCACGATACCCCAGATCAAAAATGATTTGAGCGATTTCATTAATTTATCCTTAAAACGTGATGCACAAAGGCTTGCTTTAGCGACAAACTGCCTTAATGCGCTTCAGAAAGACCAATCATTATAGTCTTCATGATTTTATGAGTAAAATGTCATTTCAACCCAAATTCGACTGAAAACAAAATGATTAGTTCGTCCGTAAGGTTAACACAAACAGACAATACACCCTTTAGTTTTTACTTTAAAACTAAAAATTTCTTAGCATATCGCAAATGAAAGGCCGTCTGAAAACCCAAATCTTCAGTTTTCAGACGGCCTAACAAACGGTCAATGCTATAATCCGACATTCCCATTTCTCTATATTGCCATACCATGCAAAACAACGATTCCGAAACCATGCGCCTCTCCAAACGCATGGCACAATTGGGCTTATGCTCGCGCCGCGAGGCAGACAGCTACATTGAGCAAGGCTGGGTCAAAGTCAACGGCCAAACCGCCGTACTCGGTCAAAAAGTCACCGAGCGCGACCGTATCGACCTCAACAAACAAGCCCATGAAAAACAAGCCGCGCGCGTAACCATCCTGCTGAACAAACCCGTCGGCTACGTCAGTGCGCAGGCAGAAAAAGGCTATAAGTCCGCCGCCGAACTCATTACCGCCGAAAACCATTGGGAAGGCGACGACAGCCGCATCCCTTTCAGCGAAAAACACAAATTCGGCTTGGCCCCTGCCGGCCGCTTGGACATTGACTCCGTCGGATTGTTGGTGCTCACCCAAGATGGCCGCATCGCCAAACAGCTGATTGGCGAAAACAGCAGCAGCGAAAAAGAATACCTCGTCCGCGTCCGCGGCAAACTGGACGACAAAGGCCTCGCCCTGCTCAACCATGGCTTGAGTTTGGATGGAGAAAAATTGCGCCCCGCCAAAGTCGAATGGCAAAACGAAGACCAGTTGCGCTTTATTTTGCGACAAGGCAAAAAACGCCAAATCCGCCGCATGTGCGAACTGGTCGGCCTGCGCGTCGTCGGTTTGAAACGCATCCGCATGGGAAAAGTCAAACTCGGCAGACTGCCGCCGGGCAAATGGCGTTATTTACGCGCTGATGAATCGTTTTAATCGCAGATAACAAAAAGGCCGTCTGAAAACACATTTCAGACGGCCTGATCTTTTACTGATTACTCAATATAAGTAAACTTCGCACGTTTGATATTGCAGAGGATTTCGTACGGAATCATACCGGCAACTTCGGAAACTTCATTGATATTAATCACATCGCCCCAAAGCTCGACTTCCGCGCCCAAGCCCTCTTTCGAGGCTTCCAGCTCAACCGTAATCATATCCATAGATACCCTGCCGATAATACGGCTGCGTTTGCCATCCACCGCCACAGGGGAATTAGTGGAAGCACGACGCGGATAACCGTCGGCATAGCCGCAGGCAATCAAACCGACACGGGTAGATTTGCTGGTGTAGAACGTTGCGCCGTAACCAATCGGAGAATGCGGCTGCAACACGCGCTCTCCGAAAACGCGGGAAGTCAGGCGCATAACAGGTTTCAACCGCTCATCCACGCCGCCGAAAGGCGAAATACCATATAAGGCCAGACCGGCACGTCCCCAATCGCGGCGTGCTTCAGGTACGTTCAAAATCGCGGCGGAATTGGCCAAACTCTCTTCACCTTCCAAACCCTCACACGCCAAATCGAACGCTTCAAGCTGCATTTCGGTCATGCCGTTTTCTGGTTCGTCCGCGCAGGCAAAATGGCTGAATTTCACAATGTTTTCAACCGATTCGGATTGTTTCAATGCAGTATAGGCCGCAGCATAGTTATGCGGAAAGAAACCGGCGCGGTGCATACCCGAGTCCATTTTCAGCCATACGGTTGTCGGACGTTGCCACTCATGATGCACAAACGCCTCCAGTTGCCATTGGCTGCCGATTGCCGGCCACAAATCATAACGGTCAACATCCGCATACTCCGTAGCCTCAAATACGCCCTCCAACAAAACAATCGGATTTTTAATGCCGTTTTGGCGAAGCTCCACACCTTCATCTACCGTTGCCACCGCAAAGCCGTCGGCAATATCCGCCAACGCGTGTGCACATCTGACCGCGCCATGCCCGTAAGCATCGGCCTTAATCACAGCCAACAATTTATTGCCATGCAACTCTTTGAGAAAACGATAATTTTGACGTAAATTATCCAAACGGATTTGCGCATTGAGCGGACGCATAATGTATTCCTCTTATCGGCATTCCGTTTCAAACGGCCTGCCCTATTACTTTGAAGCAAATATTATAGGTCAAAAACTACACAGGATTCCATGAAATACACAAGAATAATCTATTCATAATTTACGCCTTTAGGCATTTATGCTTCTTCTCAGGCTGTTTTAAGGTTATGATTCAATCCAAATGAAAACGACAGACATCAAGACCATGAAAGAACTCGACAAAACCGACTTAAAAATTCTCAAGCTCCTACAACAAAATGCACGTATCCCCATGACCGAATTGGCTGAAAAAGTCGGCCTCTCCACCACGCCGGTAACCGAACGCGTCCGCCGCTTGGAACGCGACAACCTTATTACCGGCTATCACGCCCATCTGAATCCCCATGCTTTAGGTCAAAGCCTCTTGGTCTTTGTCGAGCTGAAACTGCGCTCCAAATCCGGCAATATTTTTGAAGACTTCAAACGCGAAGTGCTGAAGATTCCGCAAATTCTCGAATGTCATTTAGTCTCCGGCGAATACGACTACCTTATCAAAGTCCGCCTGCCCAATATGTCCGCCTATCGCGATATGCTCGGCAATATCCTGCTGCAACTGCCGGCTGCTTCCGAAAGCCGCAGCTATGTTGTCATGGAAGAAGTCAAAGAAGAAGTGGTATTAGACATCTAATTCTATTCAACAAACAAAGGCCGTCTGAAAGATTACAACATTCAGACGGCCTTTATTTTAAATAGGCAAAAAAAAAACGCACACATCCGACAGAATGTGTGCCAAGTCTACAAAGGAGAAATAGAGGAGAAACTATTAACTGACTACTCGAACCAGCTAACGAAACGAATTATGCAACAAGAGATTCAACCGTGCAAGTATTTTTCTTGTAAAATTTCTTAATTATTCGATTTACAAATTTTAAATGTAATCATATTTCAATGCGGATAAAAAAATGCGCATACCGTTTTGATATGCGCCAAGTCTACAAAGGAGAAATAGAGGAGAAAAATCAAGCTGCATCAAGCAACTCAACGGCGCGAATTATCCTAGCCTTCTACCCGACTGTCAACTGCTTTCCTATCTATTTTCAAGTATTTTGCTAAAAAACAACAAATCCGCTATTCCCCTCTTTTTCTTGCTATTTTCGCCCATATATAAAAGGAATTTAGGGCCGTCTGAAACATATATTGCCACTAAAGATAAACGGCTCCATACTCACACATTCATCGTCCATATCAACCCAGCCCAAAGACCATGACCTCCCCACTTTCCCTTGCCGTTGTCGGCCATACCAACACAGGCAAAACCTCGCTCTTACGTACGCTTTTGCGCGACAGCACCTTCGGCGAAGTAAAAAACGCGCCATCCACCACGCGCCATGTCGAAGAAGCCCTCATCAACGACGGCGACGACAGCTTGGTTTACCTCTACGACACACCCGGCCTAGAAGATGCCGGCGGCGTGTTGGACTGGCTGGAAACCCATACATCCGCACGCGATGACGGCATTGAGCGCATCCAGCAATTCCTCAGCAATCATGAAGCGCATCACGAGTTCAACCAAGAGGCCAAAGTGCTGCGCCAAGTCATGCAAAGCGATATGGCCATGTACGTCATCGATGCGCGGGAACCCGTCCTCGACAAATACAAAGACGAGCTGACCATTTTGTCTTGGTGCGCCAAGCCCATCATGCCCGTGTTCAACTTCACCCAAAATCAAGATCTGACCGCTTGGACCAATATGCTCGCCCGTCGAACCCTGCATGTTTACGCCGGTTTCGATACCGTTGCCTTCGACTTTGAAGGCGAAATCCGATTGTGGGACAACCTTGCCACCATGTTACCTAAGCGCGACATCCTCGACCACCTCATCAATATGCGCCGTCGCGAGTGGCAACGACTGGATATGGAAGCACGCCGTGAAATTGCCGATTTTCTGCTGGATGCCGCCGCATTCACCCAAGAAATTGCCGAAAACGACGACCCTGCCCCGACTTTGGAAGTCATGCAATCGGAAATCCGCCAACTCGAGCGGCAAATGCAACAACGCCTATTCACACTTTACCGCTTCTATCACGACGAAGTCGGCAACGACAGCACATGGATGCCCAAAGCCTTCAAACAAGATCCGTTTGACAGCGAGTTGCTCAAACATTACGGCATCCGTACCGGTACCGGCGCAACCGCAGGCGCGCTCATTGGTTTAGGCTTGGACATTGCCACGCTTGGCGGCTCACTTGGTTTGGGTACCGCCATCGGCGGACTATTGGGCGGTATTTTGCCCAATGCCCAAGACATCACCGACAAAATCAACGGCCGACAAACCCTACATACCGATCCGGAAACCCTTACCCTACTCGCCGCACGCGCACTGGATTTGTTGCACGTCTTGCAAACACGCGGCCATGCGGCTCAATCGCATATTGAACTAAAAGAACGCAAAGCGCCATGGAATGCGGCCAAATTGCCAAGCGAACTCAACAAAGCGCGCAGCAACCGCAAATGGTCTTCGCTCAACACACACCAGCCCGAAGCCAGCCGTAACGAACGCGCAGCCTATGTTGCCACTTTAAGCGAGAAATTAAAAGCTTAGAATTGCTGCATAACAAAAAGGCCGTCTGAAACCCAAATGTTTCAGACGGCCTTTTAATCTTAGCAGGCAAATACTTATTCAGCGGCTTTGGTTTCGCGTTTCAAACCGCCGCCCAGTGCTTTATACAAGTCGGCAAGATTTTCCAAACGGGTCAGCTGATTAGCCAAAAGAGCAGTTTCTGCGCTGTAACTGCTACGCTCGGCATCCAGCAAATCCAATGCGCTGGATACGCCATGTTTGTAGCGCAGGCTGATGAGGCGCAGGCTGTCGTTGTAGGCGCGGCTTTGTTTGCTCAAAGCGTCATAGCTTTTATCCAGCTGTTCGCGTGCAACCAACGCATTGGAAACGTCTTTGAATGCAGATTGAACAGCGGCTTCATAAGCAACGATTTGTGCCTGTTGGCGCAGTTTGGCTACGTCAAGATTGGCTTTGTTTGTGCCCCAGTCAAAGATAGGCAGAGTGATGGACGGTGCAAAAGCCCAAATACCTGTTCCGCTCTTAAACAGGCCGCTCAACTCGCCGGAAGCTGTACCAACCGAACCGGTCAGGCTGATGCGCGGGAAGAAGGCCGCACGTGCCGCGCCGATATTGGCATTCGCTTGTTTGAGCGCGTGTTCGGCAGCACGGATATCCGGACGGTTGAGCAACACGTCCGAACTCAGACCGGCAGGCAGTTTGGTCATTTTGAACTGCTTGCTCAAAGGTAAACCGGCAGGCAAGTCTTCGGGTAAAGGTTGATTAATCAACATAGCCAAAGAATTGCGCGCTTGCTCGCGGTTTTTTACCGCGGCTGCGTAATCGGCTTTGGCCGATTCGATTAAGGCTTCCTGTTGGCGCAAATCAACGGCGGAAATTACGCCGGCCTTATGGCGTAATTGCGAGAGCTTGTAAGTCGCTTCACGGGTTTGCAACACACGCTGTGCCAATGCCATAGATTCCTCAGCGTAGCGTTCGTTAAAGTAGGCTTTGGCGACGGTAGAAATCAAGGTCAGATGGGCGGCATCGCGGTTGGCAGCCACATTGAAATAACCTTGCAACGCGGCTTCGCTGGTGCTGCGGACACGGCCGAAAAGGTCAAGTTCATAAGAGGCTGCGCCCAAACCCACGCTGTATTGGCTGCTGACGCTGCCGCCGCTCAAGCTGCCTTGACGCGAACCTGTACCGCTGGCATTGACGGTTGGCAACAAGTTATTACGCGCAATCATGTACTGTTTGCGGTAGATTTCCGCATTCAGCGCGGCTGTACGCAAATCGGTATTGCGTTCCAATGCGATGTCGATCAGGCGGTGAAGGCGAGGATCGGCAAAGTAATCTTGCCAACCCAATTCAGCGGCACGGATACCGTCGTCAACGGTGTCGTATTTAAACGTATCGGCCACAGCAACTTGAGGCTGCTCATATTTCGGCATCATGGTACAGGCCGACAAAGCCACAGCGGCGGCAACGGCAGTCAGTACAGGTTTGAATGTAATCTTCTTCATTTTAGAATCCTTTAGCATTTTGAGGCCGTCTGAAAAGTTTTCAGACGGCCTTTGCTTTAGTGCTTGTCTGAATCGTGTTTACCGTCTTCAATCATGCCGGCTTCAGCAGCGTGTTTGGCGGCCATCTCATGCTCGTGTGCAGTTTCTTTAAAGAATTTGCGCACAACCACATAGAACAAAGGCACAAGGAACACAGACAGAATCGTACCAATCAACATACCCCAGAACACAGTCGTACCAATCGCACGTTGGCTGGCGGAGCTGGCACCGCTGGCAACATAGAGCGGTACCTCGCCCAAGATGAAGGCGAACGAAGTCATGATAATCGGACGGAAACGCAGGTGTGCAGCGGCAAGCGCAGCTTCAAGCGCGCTCTTACCTTGCGCTTGCAGGTCTTTGGCAAACTCGATAATCAAAATCGCATTTTTCGCACTCAAACCCATTACCGTAACGAAACCGACTTGGAAGTAGATATCGTTGGCGTATGCCGGAATACTGCCCAGCAGCGCTTCAAACATATTGCGACCCGTAACGCCCAATGCCGCGCCAATCAAGCCCAACGGAATCACAAGGATAACCGCCAACGGGATAGACCAGCTTTCGTACAAAGCAGCCAATACCAAGAATACAGCGGCAGCGGCCAATGCATACAACACAACAGTTTGCGAGCCGCCTTTGGCCTCTTCACGAGACTGACCGCCCCATTCCAGACTGTAACCGCCGCCCATGTCATCAACCATTTGCTGTACCGCAGCCATGGCTTGACCGGAAGACACGCCATTAACAGGCGAGCCGGAAAGCTCCATTGCAGGATAACCATTGAAGCGGACGCTTTGTTCCATACCGTTTACCCAAGAAACAGTAGCAATGGTAGAAAGCGGTACGGCAACGCCGGATTTGTTCGGTACAGTCAGGTTCAGAATATCGGCAGGCTGCATACGGGCACTCGCATCAGCTTGTACCATCACGCGTTGCAGACGGCCTTGATTCGGGAAGTCGTTTACATAAGACGAACCCAAAGAAGAAGCCAAAGCAGTACGGATGTCAGAGAACGAAATACCTTGTGCGGCTGCGGCAGAGCGGTTGATGTCGATTTTCAACTGCGGCGCATCTTCCAAACCGCTCGCACGAACGGTACTTGGGTTAAACAAACCGCTTTTGCGCATTTTGTCAATCAACTCATTGCGCTTGGCCAACAATGCAGCATGGCCGCTGTTGTTACGGTCTTGCAGGTAAATCGTCAAGCCGGAGCCTGTACCCAACTCCATAATGGCTGGAGGCACAATCGCCAAACCGAAACCGTCTTTCAGCGTACCCATCATCATGCCGGTCAACTTACCGGAAATAGAAGTTGCATCGCTGCCCGGAGCAGTACGTTCGCTCCAGTCTTTCAGAATGACAAAGCCCAAAGCCATGTTTTGACCGGAGCCTGAAAAACTGAAGCCGGAAACGGTAATAATGTTCTCAATCTCAGGTATAGATTTTGCCAGTTGAGTGATTTGAGCCAAAGTTGCATCGGTACGTTCTTTGGTTGCACCGGCAGGCAACTGCACGCTCAACATCAAGTTACCTTGGTCTTCAGACGGCAAGAAGGAAGTCGGCAGACGCATAAACAGGAATACGCCCACAACAGTCAAACCAATATAGACAACCATCATGCGCAAAGTCTTGCGCAAGATTTTGGCAACCCAGCCTTCGTAGCCGTGTGTCCAGTTGTCGAATTTTTTGTTAAACCAACCAAAGAAACCTTTTTTCTCTTCGTGATGACCCTTCTGAATCGGCTTGAGCATGGTGGCACACAATGCGGGAGTCAGCGTCAAGGCAAGAAATGCGGAGAAGCCGATCGATGCCGCCATAGTCAAGGCAAACTGTTTGTAAATGTTACCGGTTGCACCGCTAAACATTGCCAGCGGCACAAATACGGACATCAACACGGCAGTAATGCCGATCACCGCGCCGGAAATCTGACCCATCGCTTTTTTGGTTGCAGCCTTAGGCGACAGACCTTCGCTCGCCATGATACGCTCAACGTTTTCAACGACCACAATCGCGTCATCGACCACAATACCAATCACCAATACCATCGCAAACATGGTCAATACGTTAATCGACATACCCATGTATGAGATAAAGGCAAAACCGCCCAACAAGGAAATCGGCACAACAATGGTCGGAATCAGCGTATAGCGGATATTTTGCAGGAAGAGATACATCACCAAGAATACCAATACGATGGCTTCCAGAAGCGTATGGGTCACTTTCTCAATCGAAATATCCACGAATTTGGAAGTATCGTAAGGAATTTTCCAGCTCATGCCGTCTGGAAAATACTTCTGCAAAACCGCCATTTTTTCTTTCACGGCAGTCGCCGTTGCCAAAGCGTTACCGCTGTTAGACAGCATCACTGCCATACCAGTGGTGTTGACGCCGTTCAGACGAGTAGAGAAAGAATAGTCCTGCATACCCAAGCTGACTTTGGCAACGTCTTTCAGATAGACGTTCGAGCCGTCAGTATTGGATACCAAAATGATGTTGCCGAACTCTTCAGCAGTGCTCAGTTGACCTTGCGCCGTCACAGTTGCTGAAATAGTCTGACCTGCAGCCGCCGGCAAAGAACCGATGGAGCCTGCTGAGATTTGAATGTTTTGTGTCGCAAGCGCATTGGTTACCGTTGCAAAAGACAGGTTGTAGTTTTGCAGTTTTTTCGGGTCAACCCAAATACGCATGGCGCGTTGCGCACCAAACAATTGTACCTGCCCTACCCCGTCGATACGCTGCAGTTCAGGAATGATATTGCGCTGGGCGTAATCGTTCATTTCCTCAATGGATTGCTTTTCAGAAGAAAGCATGACCACTTGCAAGAAGTTGGAACGCGCTTTAGATACGGTTACACCATATTGCTGTACGGTAGACGGCAATGTGGACAACACTTCCGACAATTTGTTCTGCACGTCCACCTGCGCCAAATCTTCATTGGTTTCCGGTGTAAACGTCAGACTGACGCTGCCGCTGCCGCTGGAATTGGCAGAAGTCGTCATATAGTCCAAACCTTCCACACCGTACATATTACGTTCGATAACGGCCAGTACGCTGTCTTCCATTACCTGAGCAGAAGCGCCCGGATAAGTAGCGCGCAAAGTAATGGTCGGTGCTGCAACGGACGGATATTGGGAAATCGGCAGTTTTTGAATGCCGAAAATACCCGCTGCGATGATAAAAATCGCAATAACCCATGCAAAAATGGGGCGGTCAATAAAAAACTTAGACATTCACGCGTTCCTTATTTGGCTTCAGATGCAGCTTTAGCTTCAGGCTTGGCCTCGGATGCAGCTTGGCCGTCTGAAACTGCCGGTGTTGCTGCCGCAGCGTTTGCAGGCGGCGTCCATTCTTTCGGCGTTACCTTTTTAGCACCCGACATAGCGGCAATGCTGATGCCTTCAACAATCACTTTGTCGCCGTCTTTCAGGCCGTCTGTAATAACCCAATTGCTACCTTGCTGTTGGGCTACGGTCACGACACGCGCTTCCATTTCGCTCTTATCATTCACCACCATCACCGCATCTTGCGAACCGCGGGTAACTGCTTGTTGCGGAACTACAAATGCATTATCCACTGCCACTTGTTCCATCAACACGCGTACATACAAGCCCGGCATCAAGATATTTCTGTCGTTAGGAATGGCGGCGCGCAAGGTAATTTGACCGGTCGTTTCGTTGACAGTCGGATCTGCAAACAGCAGACGGCCTTTTTCAGGGTAAACCGTACCGTCGTCAAATTTGATGTCCACTGCAATCGCGCCGTTTGCCGCCAACAATTTGCCTTCGGCAACCTGTTGACGCAGTTTCATGACCTCACTCGCAGACTGGGTAACGTTGACATACATCGGATTGGTTTGTTGAATGGTGGCCAAAACAGTGGTATCGCCGGAATTCAGCAGCGTACCTTCAGAAACTTTAGATTGACCGATAAAGCCGGAAATCGGCGCAGTAATGCGGGAGCGGCTCAGGCTGATACCGGCAGATTTGATGGCTGCTTGAGCGGATTTGACACCTGCCTCTGCTGAACGCTTGGCTGTTACGGCCGCATCATATTCTTGTTGGCTGATGGCATCGGCTGCAACCAGCGGTTTGTAGCGGGCTAAGTCGGCATTCGCTTTGGCCAAAGTAGCTTGCGCACTCGCCAACTGGGCGCGTGCGCTTTCTAAGTTTGCTTCATAAGATGAGCTGTCGATTTGGTACAAAGGCTGACCGGCTTGCACATAGCTGCCCTCTTGGAACAGGCGTTTTTGCAGAATACCGCCGACTTGGGCGCGAACTTCGGCAGTACGCAATGATTCCAGACGGCCTGGCAATTCAGTCGTCAATGCAACAGTTTCCGGATGTACAGTAACCACGCGGACTTCAGGCGCAGGTTGTTTTTGCTGTTGCTGACTGCCTTGCGTCTGTTGGCCGGCTGCTTTTTCATCGCCTTTGCCGCAAGCGGAAAGTGCCAACGCAGTAGCTGCTGCGATTGCCGCGACACGCATCATTTTAGAAGCATAAAGAGCCATAATTTTCCTATCTCTATGATAAATAAGGGTTTGACTGATTAAAAATTGATTACTTTAATCTCATATTTCACAAACGGAAATTGCCTGCTTTTTATGAAAAACAGGCTGATTATATAAGTGTTGAGAAACACTATCAAGTACTAAATTGAATTATACATACATTCTTGCATGTTCAGAAGTAATTTTTTATAATCCGAACCATAAATTTACATTTCCTACAAAACAACTATGAGAAGAACCAAAACCGAAGCCTTAAAAACCAAAGAATATCTCATGCTTGCCGCATTAGATACGTTTTATCAGAAAGGCATTGCCCGCACTTCGCTCAACGAAATCGCCCAAGCCGCAGGCGTAACGCGCGGCGCGCTGTATTGGCATTTCAAAAACAAAGAAGATTTGTTTGACGCCTTGTTCCAACGGATTTGCGACGACATCGAAAGCTGCATAAAAGAAGACTCGAACAACAATAACGAACAGGCTTGGTCAAGCTTCCGACTGACCCTGACCCGTTTTTTCGAGCGACTGCAACACAACGAGCTTCACTATAAATTCCACAGCATTTTGTTCTTAAAATGCGAACACACCGAGCAAAACGAAGCGGTCATCGCCATCACTAAAAAACACCAATCCTTATGGCGTGAAAAAATCGTTGCGGTACTGACCGATGCGGTACAACAAAAAGCCCTGGCGGATAACTTAGACATCGACATGGCGGTCATCTTCATCAAGTCTTCATTAGACGGCTTGATTTGGCGTTGGCTCTCTTCCGGGCAAGGATTCGATTTGGCGCAAACCGCCCCCCGCATGATTGAAATCATCATTGATACTTTGGAAAACCATCCGCAATTAAGAAAACAATCCTAAACATTAAAACTAAAGGCCGTCTGAAACTTTGAAGTTTCAGACGGCCTTTCCATTCAAACCTGCTTAACGTGTTACCGGTTTGTAACGGATACGTTTCGGTTTCGCGCCCTCTTCGCCGAGTCGGCGTTTTTTATCGGCTTCATATTCCTGATAGTTGCCGTCGAAGAACACCCATTTCGAATCGCCTTCGCACGCCAGAATATGCGTAGCGATGCGGTCGAGAAACCAGCGGTCGTGCGAAATCACCATCACGCTGCCGGCAAATTCCAGCAATGCATCTTCCAGCGCGCGCAGGGTTTCCACGTCGAGGTCGTTGGACGGTTCGTCCAGCAGCAACACATTGCCGCCGCTCAATAAGGTTTTTGCCAAGTGCAAACGTCCGCGTTCGCCGCCCGACAATTGACCTGCGATTTTGCTTTGGTCGCTGCCTTTGAAGTTGAAGCGTCCCAAATATTGGCGGGCGGGAATTTCAAACTGCCCAACCTGCAAAATGTCGCGGCCTTCGGCAATGTTGTCGAACACGGTTTTATCGTTTTGCAAACCTTCGCGGCTTTGGTCAATCAGGCTCATTTTCACGGTTTGGCCGATTTTCACTTCGCCGGAATCGGGCTGCTCTTTGCCCGCAATCATTTTAAACAGCGTCGATTTACCCGCACCGTTCGGGCCGATGATGCCGACAATCGCACCCGCAGGCACTTTGAAGCTCAAATCGTCAATCAGCACTTTATCGCCGAACGATTTGGAAACATTCACAAATTCAATCACTTCGTTACCCAAACGCTCGGCGACGGGAATGAAGATTTCCTGCGTTTCATTGCGTTTTTGGTATTCGTAGTTGCTCATTTCTTCAAAACGCGCCAAACGCGCTTTAGACTTGGCTTGGCGGCCTTTGGCATTCTGGCGCACCCATTCCAATTCCTGCTTCATCGCTTTCACGCGCGCGGCTTCGGATTTCGCCTCGTTTTCCAAGCGTTTTTCTTTCTGCTCCAGCCAAGACGAGTAATTGCCTTTCCACGGAATACCGTGTCCGCGGTCGAGTTCCAAAATCCATTCGGCGGCGTTGTCGAGGAAGTAGCGGTCGTGTGTTACGGCAACGACTGTGCCGGGGAAGCGCACCAAGAATTGCTCCAGCCATTCGACCGATTCCGCATCCAAGTGGTTGGTCGGCTCGTCCAGCAGCAGCATGTCGGGCTTGCTCAACAAGAGTTTGCACAAAGCGACGCGACGTTTTTCACCACCGGACAGATTGCCGATTTTGGCATCCCATTCCGGCAGGCGCAGCGCATCGGCGGCGATTTCCAATTCGTGTTCCGCACCGCCGCCCGTGGACGAACCCGCCGCGATAATTGCTTCCAAGCGACCCTGCTCTTCCGCCAGCGCGTCAAAATCCGCATCAGGATTGGCGTACTCAGCATACACTTCTTCCAAACGTTTCTGCGCGGCGGCCACTTCGCCCAAACCGCTTTCCACTTCCTCTCGTACGGTTTTCTCAGGATCAAGCTCCGGCTCTTGCGGCAGGTAGCCGATTTTGATGCCGCCCATCGGCACGGCTTCGCCCTCAAATTCCTTATCCACACCCGCCATAATCCGCAGCACGGTGGACTTACCCGCGCCGTTCAAACCGAGCAGGCCGATTTTCGCGCCGGGGAAGAAGGAAAGGGAAATATCTTTAATGATGGTTTTCTGCGGCGGCACAACCTTGCTCACGCGCAGCATGGAATAGACGTATTGTTGGGACATGGTTTTCTCAATTCGGTCAAACAAATTTCAGACGACCCATTTTAACCGATTGCACCGATTGTTGCTTGCACGGATGATATTTAGAGGGGAAATAGATGGAGTGGATTGATTTGTTCGGATTTGGAAGAAGGTCGTCTGAAATAATGGTTTCAGACGACCTTTCTTCATTTTTTCACGAGAATATCCCCAACCCCCGCGCAGCCCTACCCTTCAGCCTGCCGCCTGCTTTTTCCAATCGACACTCCCTGCCAAGTCGGTATTGAAATGCGCGCCGATGTTTTGCCGCCTGGCGTATGCGGCTTGGGCGACGGCGAGGCTGCATTCGAGCAGGTTGCGGTTTTCGTATTCGGACGCGGTGTGCGGTTCGGTTTGGTTTTGCTTCCAAAGCCGCAGTTGGGCGATGGCGCGGCGCAGGTCGGTATCGTTGCGGAGAATGCCCAGATGGCGTTGGTTGAACGCTTGCAGGACGGGGCGGCTGAATGTGTTTTGGAGGTCGTCTGAAAAGATGCCTGCTTCGGCGTAGGGGTTTTCAGACGACCTTTTGGACGGTACGGTTTGGAACGCTTGTCCGTCTGCGATGGTTTGGGCGGCAAGTCTGGCGGTAACGACGCATTCGAGCAGGGAGTTGCTGGCGAGGCGGTTGGCTCCGTGCAATCCTGTGCAGGCGGTTTCGCCTAAGGCGTAGAGCTGCGGCAGGGAGGTTCTGCCGCAGGGGTCGGTTTGGATGC
>ERZ772904.36-NODE-36-length-56762-cov-12.4028_pt1 | contig 56762 bp, 58 predicted proteins | sample MGYA00512122_ERZ772904 | MGnify/ENA primary metagenome ERZ772904 (study PRJEB29015, sample SAMEA2738104) | human oral metagenome | biome: human oral; feature: human-associated habitat; material: saliva | place: China | collected 2269 ... | reverse complement strand
ATATCACCTCCCCCTCACCTCACCCCACCGACTTACCTCACCCTCCACCCCGTCGACTTACCTTCCCCATATCCTTACCTCACCTCCCCACCATCCCAACGATTACCTCACCTCCCCACTTACCTCCTCTCCTCGTATGACCTCATACCCTCCCCGTATACCGACCTCTCCGTCTCCTGACCTCCTCCCACCCTCCCCGACGCCTTCCTTTCGAAAGGAGCATTCCGATCTCCTCAGCTCGACCCGACCCACCGAGCCGGGTACGTATCCGACTCCGACCTCGCCTCCCCCCTCGTCCTACCCCTCGACCACCTCGCACCTACCTCAGATACTTACCTCCCCGTAGACTTTCCCTCCCCCTTGTCAGCAGACTTCCTAAATCCCCCCAACTGACACAATGTATGACGTCATCCAAGTGACACCGGTCACATGCATACTCACATACACTTTAGGGTCACGTCATGTATGCAGCATACACGTTTTTCCCAGTAATAGCCCCAAATGTATGCTGCATACACTTCAAATTAGCCTATCCCCCTCCCGTAGGGAGGGGGATAGGCATATAGATATAGGGGGCCAGGTGGCGCCGGTCACAGCTGACAACTGTTACCTGAGCGTGATCACTACCTCTTGCGCCTCGCCTCCCCGGTCGGGACACTTGAGACATGAGCACCGACGACCCCCGCACCGCCCCCCAGCCCGCCCAGCCCGCCTACGGCCGCGTAGAGGCCCCCGCAGGCCCTCAGGCGGCCCAGAACCCGCTCCCCGCCCGGTCACACGTCCGGTACACCCTCGAGCCCGTCCAGGGCCCTTACAGCGCCTCTGAGCGGGTCCTGGACCCGGTTGGAGACGGTCAGCCCTACCGGATCGTGTCCGAGGAGGTCATGTGGCCGACTGTGCCCGCCGTCCTCGCCGTGGTCGAGGAGCCGGACCCCCGCCGCCCCGGCGCCGTCAACCGGCGCCAGGTCCCCGCCGTGCGCGGCCGCCAGGACCCGCTGGCCGCGCCCTCGGCCCCCTCGCCGCTTCACAGCTGCGTCTACACCTCGACCGACGGTCGCACGCTGCACCCGGCCGACCAGGCCCCGGACAGCCCGTCCCGGGTGCTCGACTGGGAAGAGGCCGCCATCGTCCCCCTCGCCCTGCTCGAGCAGCTGCGCCGCACCGTCATTGGCGACGGGCAGGTCCCCGTGGCCGACGTGATGCGAGCCTGCCGCGACCTGCTCGAGGAGGCCGACGCACTGCGCGCCCCCTCGGTCACGGACGGCTCCGCCCCCGGCCCGACCCTGTAACCAGCCCACCTCACACCTCACACCTCACACCCTGAAGGAACAACCATGAGCAACCGCTACAGCCTCTCCCAGACCGACAGCCCCCGCCCCACCTACCGAGTCATTGACCACGCCCAGGATGGCGAAGTGGCCCGGCATCCCTCCACCCTGCCCAGCGGCGCCCAGCACCCGTGGGCTGGGCAGCCGGTCAGCGTGGTCCCCGGGGAGAGGCGCCCTCGGACCTGGTCCGAGGTGGGCGGGAAGACCGTCGCCGTCATCGAGCGCGTCCCTGACTGGGCGTCCGTCCCTAGGAGCCTCCTCCTGCGCGAGGACCTCAGAGGCCTCCACGGCATCCCCGTCGACCTCCTCGCCCATGGCGGGCTGTCCGCGCGCCCCTGGTACGTGTCCCCGGTCTCGTGGGACGACGTGCCCGGGGGGCGACGTCCGGCCGCCCTCCCGGACATCCACCCTCACCAGCAGCGCCGGTGGCAGGACCGCTACACGACCGCGACGGCTCGCAGCACGTCCCCGCGGCGCCTGCTCGACGTGCTGAACCGACGCGCCGCCCGTGAGGCCGCGTAAGCCTCTCTGAGCGCCTAAAAGGCCCCCACCCTACCCACGGTAGCGGCGGGGGCCTTTTAGGCCGTCTACGGGCCTCTGAAGGCCTCTGAGAGGCATCCCGGGGCCTGTAGAGGCCACCCTACGGGCCTCTGAGCCCTAGAACGCGCCTGAGGGGCCCCTACGGGGCCCCTCAGGTAGGCGATCGGCTCTCAGGCCGTGACGGCGGTCACATCAGGTCCTCGCCCTTGAGGGCGCGCTCCCAGTAGGCCCCGTCGAGCTCCTCGCGGCGATTCACGCGGCGGAACATCTCGTCGAGGTCCTGGGCCAGCGAGCGGCCGCTGAGCCAGGCGCTGGCGGCCCGCACCTCGGTCAGGGGCGCGGTCCAGGGGTCGAGGTCGAGGGCCCGCTGGTCGGTCATCTCGATCGCCAGGGCGGCCTCGTAGACGTCCTTGCGGCTTGCCGTCTGGTTGAGTGTGTTCTGGCTCACTTTAGATCCCTTCGGGTTGGTGGCGGTCTTGGTCGACGGGGCGGTTGCGTTCATGGCTTCACGGTATGCACGCATACACCCCCGCAGCAAGCCGCTGCGGGGGTGTATGTGGGTGGCGTGGGTCACTAGGTGCGGTCCATACCGAGCAGGCCGCTCTCCTGGAGCACCTCTCGGGCCCTTTCGGGGGTCCGCCCGTCCACGTGCAGACCTCCACCCTCGAGGCGCTCGACGGTCAGCATGAGGTAGGGGCCAGCAACGCCGGAGACGTACTGAACCAGCCTGTTCCCCTGCTTCACCACCCGCACGCCCCCGGCGATCAGGGCCTGACGGGCGGCAATAAGCTCGGGGTGTAGCTCAGACATTCTTACCAGCCTCCAGCGCCTCGATCGCCCGGTCAAGGTACTGGCGGGCCTTGCGCAGGTCCTCCAGACGCTTCCCCGCGCCGCCCTTGCGGCCCTGCCTCAGAAGGTACTTTCCGCAGTTCCACAGGTGGGGGTTCGAGGGGAAGGCGGCGTCCAGGACGTCCCAGGCCTCGACGTTTCCAGCGTCCGACAGGCCGAGGGTAGCCAGAGAGGTGCCAAGCCAGGTGTAGTGACTGGGGGAGTGGACAGCCTCCACCTCATCGAGAGAGTAGGTCAGGCCACCATCGTGGGCCTCCTCAGCCTCGAGAGCCAGGTCGGCTACCGCGACATGCGCTCCGCTCATCGGACCTCACCGTCCCGCTGGTCACGGCGACTACGGTGGGATTCGTCCCCGTACATGCGGCGGAGACGAGCCTCGCAGGCGACGATGGGGAGGGCGATGGCCAGGGCGGCCACGACCAGGGCGATAGTGATCACTTCGTATGGACTCATGTTCTGTTCTCCTTCTGGTGTGGTGGTTTGTCAGGCTTCGGCCTGAGTCGATTCGTCGCCCGGTCGCTTCCTCTCCCAGACTCCCAGCAGCCGGTCGATCGTCTGGCGGGTCATCCCCGAGATGTCGCTCAGGACACTCTTCGAGATCCCGGCGGAGTAGGCGCGGGTTACCTCCTCCTGGAGAGCTGCCCGGGCCAGCTTCGCTTGGCGGCGAGCCTTCCTGTCCTCGCGGGCTGCGGCCTCGAGAGGCGTCTCAGAGGAGCGGTCCTCGGGCTCGAGCCCCTCGGTCTGGGGGGCGGGAAGCCGCTTCATGAGCTCCTCAGCGCGGGCCTGCGTCTCTTCCAGAGCGCTGCTCTGCTGGACGCACAGAGAGACGAGGGTGCGGACGTCCTTCACGAGTGCCCGCTCGGCGTCGATCCCGTAACCGGATCGGTAGCCCTTACCCTCCTCCCACAGTCCGAGCTGCTTCGGGATGTCAACAAGATCATTCATAGATGCCATGGGTTCCCCTATACGTGATTTCGGGCCTGGAGCCCGCCGATGTTGGAGCGGGCACGATGTAGCCGCCTAAGCCGGTCAGTTGGCCTACCGGGACCCGTTTCTTTTTAGGCAGCTCGGCTATCTGAGTTTCCACAAGACGCCTTTCTTGGAGTATGGGTAGGTGTATTTGGAGTCTATAGCCCACCACTCCAGGTGTTGAGCGCGATACTCTTGGCGCTTTTCGCGGATATAGCGTAAAACCGTGCGCATATCGGCGATGTTTCCTTCAAGGACTGCAGACCTACCAGACACGCCGAACCAAACGTCTACTCCAAAGTTGAGACGCACTATCTTGATCCGAAGCCCCTCATACTGCAGTATCACAACTGGCACAGCCTGGGCCGGGGTTGGGTGGTTAAACTTCCGACGTATACTGAACCCGGACTTTCGGGCCAATAACGCTAGCTCTACCCCAGCCTCATAGCTAATTCTAAGGTGCCGTGAAATCAGGGCCCCGGAAATCTGGGGAATGATGTTCCACATATCGATCTCCTCTCTAGCTCTCGAGATAGCGGGTCGCCCAGGCCAGTGCCAGGCCGATGACCTGAACCGCCTCGTCGGCCAGGTCGGAGTTGTGCCCGGTCGAGTCCGTGTTGTCGTAGGTTAGGCAGGCCGCGACCTCGCCGACCTCCTCCATCAGGGCGAACAGGCGCGAGGCGTCTGTGTGCCCGTCGCACTCGAGGGTCATGCCAGGATGCTTCTCAGCCGCTCGGCGGTACTCTGCGAGCGCCAGCGCAAGGGGGTCCGCGTCCTTGGGGAGGAACCGGGAGGCGTAGGCCGCCGTCATCGCCAGGGCCCGAATGCCGGACTCAGGGCGGAGCACCGCGGCGTCGGCCATGCGGGCCGCCTCCTTAGCCATGCCGGCGACCGCACGCTCAGCGCTCTCCAGATTCACGGCCTGGAGGATGGTGGGGACGTCCTCCAGCAAGCCCAGCCACACTCGTAGCATCCCCGCCTCGGTTGAGCTCTCCCCATCGCCCCCGCCTCGGAGCGCGGCGCGCGCCCCCCGGTTAAGGTCCTCGACGGTGCTCTCCAGGGCGTCGATACGGGCGAGGGCCCGCTTCAACTCGTGCTCCAGGTAGTCGGCCCGGGCCTCCCAGTAGCCGGCTTCCTCGTACGTCTCTGCTCTCATCTCTGCTCCTAACGCAGTATCGGGTGGACGTATGAAAGCATACGTCCACCCGATACCAGGTGCAAGCCGTCAGAGGCCGAATCTGCGTCCCGGAAGTGTGATCCCGCCCATACCGCTGACTGCGGATAGTCCGGACTGCACGCTGCGGCGGATCGTCCCCCGAGGCACGAAGATGGACGCCTCGCCAGCATCCCGCAGCCCGAGGAGCCCCATCGACAACGAGTCGACCATGTCGTCGTGCTTGCCTGAGGGGAACGCCCGCATCTCGGAGATCAGCTCGTTCACCCACCCGTTGCCGGGGTCCGAGGGGTGAGGCAGGTAGACGTTGCCGGACTCAATCTCCGGAGTCACCGCCCGGGCCCGGACCTCCTTCGAGGACCTGGGCTTGATCGGCTTGATGCCTGCAACCTTCTTGCGCAACACATCGATCGCAGCCGTACCGTTCGCCGCGTCCTCCACGAGGCGCTGGTGGACGAAGGACCCGCCCGGACTGGCCTTGTCGTCAAGGTCACCGGCGTTGCACCAGCGCAGCATCTTCTCCAGGGTCTGAGTGAACGACCACTGCCCCCGCTGCTGGGCCACGAGGAAACGGTCGGCGCCCTGGCGGCACCATCGCTGACCAACTGCGTAGTCGGACGTCGAGGAGCCCTTGAACGTGAGGTCCCACGAGTCCAACCACTGTCCGCGCTCCAGCCTCTCCCGCGGTAGGAGGATGACTGAGGGGTCGCCTTCCTTGACCTTGGAGGGGTCGGCGGTCCAGAAGCGCAGCCAGCCCAGGTTGAAGATGGAGCCGTCCGCTGGCGTTGGATGCTGCTGGTAGAGCGCCTCCCACATGTAGGAGCCGACGGACCGCTTCAGCCCGTCCCAGCGCTCGAGGGCCTCCTCACGCGTCTCGCTCACGAGGGGGCTGTACAGAGGGTCCCCAGGCTCGCGGCCGAGGGGGTCGTTCTCCTCGGCCAGGGCCGGGAAGATGACGTTCTCCCACTTGTCGGCGTCGGGGTTCATGGCAGGGTTCAGCAGGCGCCCAATGAAGTCGTCCTCGTGCCAGCGGGTCGCGATGGCGATGCATAGGAACGGAGGCTCGAGGCGCGTGACGGCGTTGGCCTGCCACCAGTCCCAGATCGCCTCGCGCTTGGACTCACTGTGCGCGTCAGCGAAGTCCTTGACCACGTCGTCCATGAGCATGACCTTGAAGCCCAGACCGGTGATCGACTGGCCAGGAGCCGAGCGGGAGACGATGCCACCGCCTCGGGTCGTCTGCCACTCGCTCACCGCTCCAGCGTCACCTGCGATCTTGATGCCCCAGCGCTCCCCGTCCTCCTCGACGAAGCGGCGGACCTGGCGGCCCCATGCCGTGGCGAGCTGGGGCGAGTGGGAGATCAGACCGATCTTCCAGTCCGGGTGCTGACGCAGCAGCCAGATCGGCAGGTTGATCGAGGTCAGCGTGGACTTACCCATACGTGGAGGCATGGAGATCGTCATGTACCGGTTCTCGCCGCGCTCCACGGCCCGTACCGCCTCGGTCAGTCGGTCGGAGAGGTACTGGATGTGCGGACGCCCGGCGTAGGCCGCGTCCAGCTGCTGGGCGCTCTCGAGGGGGCTGCTCGCCTGCAGATAGGTCGGGTCGTGCGGGTACGGGGCCCCGAGATGAGGCTTCCCGTCGCACGAGGGGCGGTCACACTTCGGTTGCTTGTCGAGCCAGCTCTGACGCTCGACGAGTGCGGCCAGCTCCTCCTCAAGCTGCTCCGGGGACATCTCCCACGGCTCGAGCTTCCGCTTACCTCGGGGCATAGGTATCTCCTATCGTCTGGGTCTATTGATCGGTATAGACAAAGAGTACCCGCCACCCTCATCCCAAGGCGGCGGGTACTCTCCCGTTCACATTGTCTACTCTACGACCTCACTCTCGATGACTTCAACCTCCGCGGGCCCCACTTCAATGAGACCCTGCTCACGTTTCCTCCTCTCAACCTCCGCCACGAGCTGCTCGATCCGCGCCGTGGTGGCCGATGCGGTCATGTCTGCCAGGTTCGAGGAGATCTCGACCTGGACCTTGGCTGAGTCTGCCCCAGCACCTGCGGCCTCCCGCTCGATGCGGGCCGCCACGTCCATCATCTGGACGATGCCGTTGGCGCTCATCCGGGAGATCCGGCTCTCGTCTAGGGAGTCGAGCCACATCTCAGCCTTCTCCAGCGCCTTTCGTCCGAGAGCCCGGTGCCGCTGACCCATCGCGATCCGGTAGCGGACGAGCTCGTTCGCTTCCTTGTCGGCGAGGTGCCGGTCCCAGGCCTCGACCCGCTCGCGCCACGACCACCTGGGGGAATAGTTTTGCCCGTTCGGGCAGGCGGTGACTCGCCGGTTCTCCATGTCCCGGTACTGCTTGAACGACGCATAGGCCGCGTCGCTCTCCCCTTCCTGCTGGTTCCAGATGTTCCTGGTGTAGTCGAGGGGGGCCGGCTTCCTCTTGGCGGGGCTCTTCGAGGTAGTCATGCCTCGCCCCCCAGGAGCAGGTCCTCCAGCGTGCGGCGGGGGCTGAGGGCCTGAGTCACGAGGGCGCGAGCCAGGTCCTGGCTGAACTCCTCAGCGAACTCCGCGCCCCACCCCTGCTCGTCACGCATCGAGTTGCGGACAGTGGCGCAGGCGCCGGTGATAGCGAGAATCCCCTCACTCATGTCCAGCATCTTGGCGACGGCAGCGATGGCGTCGAAGCCCTCCCCGTCTTCCGGCGGGTCGTACTGGTCACTTACTGTTAGCATCTCGGACCTCTTTCCTCGAGCGCTGATCAGCCATGATCCGGTAGATGCGGGCCACGACCTTTGCGTGCCAGCAGGTCGCTGCCCGGCGCCTCTCCCCATGCTTGCAGGTGCAGCGGAAGATCGGCTCACCTCGGTCATTCTTAAGGGTGACGAACACGTGCCGAGCTGCCCCTCGGGGGCCTGTGGCACCGTCGCCGTAGGAACGAACTCGCCACACTCTGGAGTTGTCCTGCTGCTGAATCGCGTCCCCAGCCGACCAGACCTCCCGGGCCTTGGCGAGCTGGGCCGCGCTCATCTTCTCCTCGCGGAGTCCCTTGACGAGGTCGTAGTCGTCATCAAGAAGTCTGGCCTTCGCCATCGGTCTCCCCCTCCTCCAGAATCTCGCCGGCCTCGCCGGTACGTGGGTACATACTTGCAAGAGTCGAGCCCGTCAGGGCCTCCCGTACAGCCCATACGGCCCCGTCCTCGTCGAGGACAGTGCAGGCTGCGCCCCCGGCGGCCCGGATACGGCGGATCTGCCGGACCTGCTCGACCGAGGTGCGACCGTACGCGCGAGCCTCGCTCTCGCCAGGCTTGCGGTGCTTGACCTCCAGGAAAATCAGCCGCCCCTCGACGCAGCACAGGACGTCCGGGATCCCCGTCTCCATATAGATCGATCCGTGCATCTTCCAGGTGGCCGACGTAGGCCACTCTGCGGCGATGCGCTTGCGGATGGCCTCGACCACTCCGCTCTCGTTGCTCGCCATGTTTTGTCCTTTCTAGCAGGCCGCCCGCCCCTGGCGGAGCGGGCGGCCGTTCATTCACGTGTCAATCGGTCACAGGTCGAGGTCGTCAATGTCGAGGGCGTCCACATCGAAGGTGTCCTCCTCAACGGTCTCAGCCGCGGCGGGGGCCGCCTCTGCGGCGGGCTCGTCGTCCTCGTCCGGCAGGTCCGCGGCCGGCTCGGCCTTGGCGGCGGGCTTGGTGGCCCGGAGGTACTCACGCACCTCGCTCTTGACGCGGCCGTTGAAGGGCTCGCCGTCCTCGACGAGGATGTCGACCGGGCGGCCAATCAGGCTCTTCGGGTTGAGAGCGATGCGCTTCTTGGCGATCTTGACGCCGAGGGCCTGGAGGAACGCGGCCGAGCGGAACATGGCCTTCTCCGTCTGCGGGAGGCGGTCGATGATCTGCTTGCCCGCATAGGGGCCCGAGGTGATCTCGAGGTAGACAACGAACATCGCGTTGCCGGCCTTGGACTCGGTCTCCTCGAAGTCATTGACCCGGGCGTGGTAGGTGCCGGCGGGGACCTGGGCGGAACCGGTCTCGCGGTAGTTGGTGAAGTCGAAGGTGAAAGCCATGGTGATCTCCTAGATAGTTGCTGGGTCGGTAGATGGATGCTGGATCAGTTGTCAGATACGGCAGGCTGCTTGGCGGCCTGGCGAGGTGGGACTCCGCCGATCCCGAGGAATCGCGAGAGTTTCTCGAGGGTCACGGGCTTGTCTCGGCCCATGACCGAGGGGACCTTGCCCCTGAGGTTATACGGGATACGGGCCTTGGTTCCATACTCTGGATCAGTGCCAAATCTCACGATGTGCTTCGTGGTCGGCCCGTCGTCGTTCCCTGAGTTGTCGAGGTCCTCCTCTGTCTCGGCGTACACGATGTAGTTGGGGGTGGCTCGGATGATCGACTGAGCTCCTCGCTGGACGTCAGGGGAGCGGCGGACCCCGCCGTTGATCTCGTCATCAACCATCTTGACCTGGGAGGTCATGACCACGTGCATGGGCTCCTTACGGTTGCCGTCCGCTAGGCCGTACCAGAAGACGGCCGTGTCGGTCATGACGTCGAGGGCTTGGCCCCACGTGCGCTGGTCGGCGGGGGCGGTGCCCTGCTTGATCTCGCGGACCGCGGTCTCGCTGGCCCCGGTTAGGTAGCGCATGGTCATCTTCTGGAGGGCGGTGAGCGAGTCGAGGACGACCGCCTTGTACCCGTGTCCGCCCTTGTCCAGGGCCCAGAACACGTCGTCGAGCTCGGTCACGCTCTCGGGGCGGACCACGTCGATGTTCTTGGCGTAGGGGGCGTTCTTGAATGACTGGGTACCCTTCTCGCCAGGCAGGTCGATGAACAGGGTCTTGCCCATGGTGGCGATGGTCGAGGCGAGGCTCGACTTTCCGCCGCCGGTTGGGCCGAGGATTAGCCAGCGGCCATAATCTGCCGCCTCCTCGTTGACATCAACGATGTTGATGCCTGCGAAGCTTGTCATCTTAATTTCCTTTCCGCTGGGGTTCGGATGGCTTTACTGTATGCGTATGTCGGCATGCATTGCAAGTCTTGGCGCTCACCTCCCGCTGTGATCTGGGTCTCGGTACCTGAGTCCGTACTCCTCCGGGGCGTACTCTCCGCCGGGTCCCCCGACCATCTGAGCGCGGCACAAGTCCGCGAACTCGCAGAACTGGCAGGCGGCCTTCCCGAAGTTGCGGGCGGCCTCGCCCCGCCTCTCTGCCCGCTTCCGGGTGAGTGAGATGTCGCCGCACGTGTCGGCTGCGGCCTGCAGGTGAGATCGGACCAGGTACGGACTCACCGGGGTCAGGTGGCGGGAGAACCATTGCCCGACCACTTGCGGGGAGCCGAGGCGCTCGATCTCCACCTCCTCGGCGGTGTAGACACCGGCTCCGCTGCCATCCTTCTTCATACCCTCGTAGGGGACACCTTCATCACCGACCCACTCCAGGTAGGTGGCCAGGTCGTAGTCCTTGACCGAGGAGGACAGCTTGCCCGCCTTCGTGAGCTTCGGGGTCTTGGGAGCCTTGGACCTCACTCGGTCGAAGGCGACGGCTCGAGGTCGGGGCACCTCCCACTCGTCGCACAGGGGGCCGAGGCCCCACGCGTAGAGCTGGACCTGGCTGTCCATCATCTCGTCCAGGCTGGTCACCTGACCGAGGGTGCCAGACGTCTTGCAGTCCCGCACCACGACGATGCCGCGCTTGCGGTCCTGGTAGACCTCATCCGCGTAGCCCCACAGGACGACTCCCGTCCCGGGCACCTCACGCTCCCACCGCTGCTCGACGGCCAGGACGCCCTCGTTCTCCGAGTCCTGAGCCCACCTCTCGCGCCACTCGCGGTACGTGTGCGACAGGCGCTGCGGGAGGGGCTGGCCTAGCCAGTCGAGCCACGCCTCGCGGGCGTCCTCTCCTAGGCGCTCCCAGTACTCGACGGCAGCGTCCAGGACGTCCGAGGGTGAGGCGTCCCATGGGAACGTCGGCCCCGTGTCGGTGGTGCTGATCTCCTCGGGGTGTGCCTTGAGGGTCCCCTCGGCCCTGCCCTTGGTGAGGCGATCCGCCGCCCGCAACGCGTGGAACCAGGACCCGAAGTCCAGGGCCGGCGTGATCTCCGAGCGCTGGCGACGCAGTCCGTCGATGTACCGGTACTTCCACGCCTGAGGGCACCGCCGGTGCAACGTGAGCGAGGAGTAGGTGGCCCTCTCCTCGTCGATGACGTCCTGAGGCTGGGTACTCATAGCCATCACCTTTCGTTATAGATGTGATTCATAAGGGCTTTCTCCAGGTCCGTGCGGTCCTGGTAGGCCCGGTAGACGACCTCATCGATCGTGTTTGGGGCGAGGGCATACCAGAACGTGGTGGAGGCCCCCGCCTGGCCGAGGCGATTCAGGCGGTCACGTGCCTGGACGATGTCGTCCCGCTGCCACGGCAGGGACGCGAAGATCGCGTGCTGGGCGGTCACAAGCTCATTCACCGCTACCGACAGGGTCCGGATCTGGGCGACGATGACGAGGCGCTCGTCAGAGTCTGACCCGAAGCGCTGCCTAAGCGCAAGCCGTTCCTTCGGCGGAGTGTCGCCTGTGATGGTCAGCACGGTCGTCCCGGGCTTGGAGACCTCCTCCGCGATCGCTGCCAGCTCGGACCGAAACGAGCCGAAGATGACGACACGCTTCTCGTCCGGCAGAGTGTCGTGGACGATGGACGCGATGGTCTTGGCCTTCGACCGCCCGATCTCTCGCATCTCGCCGGAGTCGTCGGGCAGGAAGCCTGCAGTGATCTGACGGAGGCGGATCGCTCGGGTCAGGCGACTGAACGCCGTAGCCTCGCCGGTGACCTTCTCCCCGCTCTCTCGGGTGTCGTCCTCCTCGCGGAAGGTGACCTGGAGCTGGGAGCGCATCTCCTCGTAGGCCTTGAGCTCCCTCGAGGACAGGTTCACGGGCACGATGGTGTCAGTGGCCTCAGGTAGGTCCAAGCACTCGCTCTTGATGGCGACAGCGGCCCGCTCTCCCATGATCTCCTCGAGGCGGTCCAGGTTCTTAAACCCGGTCACCTCCCGGCCCATGTAGCCGCCCATGACCGCGTAGTCCTCCTTGAAGGCCTGGAACGTGGCCCGCTTGCGGGTACCGTCCGACTGGACGCGACCGAAGGCGTACGGGTCGATGAAGCGCCACTGGGCGTACACGTCAAGAGGCGAGTGGGGGATGACCGTCCCGGTCAGGCCGATGCGGCGCTTGACCTTGGCCCCGATCCTGGCAGCTAGCCTGGACGAGTTGGAGGAGATTGACTTGATCTTGTGCATCTCATCGATCACGACCAGGTCCGGGTCGAAGTCCTTGATGGCGTCCAGCAGGACGTCGGCGAAGGTGCGGGACCCGACGGCTCGCCGCTGGGCGAGCATGTCGATGTTGATGGCCTCGATCACGAGGCGGGGCTTGCTGTCCCCCAGGACATCTGGACCCGCCTCCTCAGCCTCTTCCCGCTCGAGCTCCACACCGTCGCGGCGGGCGGCGAGGGCCCAGGCCCTGTTCGTGTGGGCCGCCCTCTCGGCCTCAGGCCCGCGTGGGTTGGCGGTGAGCTTTTGCGGCCGTTTCCCGCCTCGGGACCTGAGGGCTTCGACGCGCTGGATGCCGGAGCCCCCGAGGGCCTCTGCCCACACGTTGACCTGCGGGCTGACCCACTTCGGAGCCTGAAGGGCCCACTGGTCGACGGCGGCGAGGGGGCCAGTCACGAGGACCCGGGCCTCCCCGCGCTCGCTGGCCAGGGCGAGGAGGGAGCAGTAGTCGAGGGTGACGGCAGTTTTGCCGGTCCCAGGCTCCATGAGGAGGGCGCCCACGCCCTTGCAGTCGATCAGCTTCTTCAGGCCCGCTTTCTGGTGGGCGAAGCGGGGAGGGCCTCCGAATTCGAAGGCAGTCATGCGATGTCCTCCCCATCCTCGAGGTAAGTCTCCGGCCCGATCTCGAAGAGGCGGTACAGGGTCTCCGTGTCGACCTCGTACCAGGAGATGATCTCGTCGATCCCCTCCAGGATCTTGTCCCCAAGGTCTGGGTCCTGCCCAAGCTGCGCGCCGGCCCGGCAGTAGTCGCGGGAGTGGCTGGTCGGGTCGTAGGTCAGGAGGTAGACGCCGGGCTCGAAGGTGTCCAGGCCGGCGACAGCGGCCCGGTCTACGTAGATGACGTCAGCGGCGGGCCAAGGGTGGGTCTTCTCGTTGCTCATGGGTAATCCTTATGGGTGTGGTGGGTGGATCGTATGGGTGTGGTCAGTTCTCGTAGTGGGTAGAGGCCGCGTGCTCGGCGCGCCTCCGGATGTAGCCGGCTCGGTCCTCCTCAGGGATGGCCTGCAGGTTCCCGCGGACCTCGAGCACCGCTGTGATGTAGCGCTCGTACTCCTGAACGAGGTCCTCGCGGGTCATCTCGTGGTCGGTCCGGGGGGTGGGCACGAAGGGGATCGGGAGCTTGCTCTGGATGTCGCTGTCCTGGATATCCCCACCGCTGGCGGCGATCCTGCGGCGGATCTCCTCGGCGCTGACGATGCCGTTGCGTCCCATCACATCTTCCCCTTCCGGACCCGGTAGGAGACGCTTACGAGGACTGCGGTGATTGCGATGACGGTCATCAGTGGTCCTCCCAGCCCTCGAGGCCTACGCTCACGAAGCGGCCCTCGTAGACCGAGAAGGTCGGCACCTGCTTCTCGAGGCGGCCAGCCTCTACTGATTTCTGGGCCGCCAGAGCGGCCTTGAGGAACTCGTAGCCTGCCCACGCGAGGCTGACGGTGGCCAGGGCTCCGACGGTTCCGAAGGCCTTCTGGGAGGTCACGGCCCCCGCCACGATGGCGATTGCCCAGACCGTATGGCTGAGAGCCCTGTTGGCGTGGTAGGCGGTTGCTGTTGACAGGCGGTATCTCATAGGTCTTCCTTACAGGTAGTCGTCGTCGTTCTCGCCGCCGCAGGTGCAGAAGTCCTCTGGGCGCTCACACGATGGGCAGTAGCGCTCCCCGGTCCACGGGTCCTCCAGGACGCCAGTGAGCTGCTGCTCTCGCAGGGCTCGCATGAGGCCCCGATCGTCCGGCACGTACTGCTCGGCCATCAGCGCCATCATGTGGCGACGATAACGTTTCTTCGGCGTTCCTGCCATTTTCGGCTCCTTCCTGCGGTTTGCCGGTCCTTCCGGCTGATGACTTAACCCTAGACAGATCCGGGGGCGTATGCAATAGACAATGGAAATCTCCCCAGTGACGTGAGTCACTGGGGAGATCCTGCCCGTTGGAGCTATTTCCCGTCGTGCTGAGCCTGCAACGCCAGTACGTCGTAGCGGTCCCCGTTGAGCGTAACCCTGGCCTCGACTTGCTTAGTCTTCCAACCTCGGGCCCGCAGCATGTTGATCGTGTCAAGGGAGTCGGCGAAGCGCCGGAGGCCGAAGGACGCGACGATGATCCGACGCACGTCATCCTGCCTCAGAAGCGTCTCAACCGCCTTCCAGGACTCGACGTTCCGGACCCTGTACTCGACCCCGAAGACGGGGCACTCAGGCGTCCCGTCCTCCTGAGCCCTCTCGTAGGCCTCCCACGGCGTGAGAAGCGGGAGCTTTGAATAGTCTCTCACTGATAGGTCCTTCCTATATCCATCTACTCATCAGCAACAGCGACAAGAGTGTAGGTAACGGAGCCCCGGCTCCCGGCCTTCTGAAGCCAGCCCCGGGAGGCCAGCCGCTCCAAGGCGTTGCGGGCCCGGTCCCGGCTGATCGTGTCTCCGATCAGGAGGTAGATGTCCGAGGGGCGGGCCGACTTGCCCAGCTCCCCGCCGAACACGGACATCACGATGTCCTCATCGTCCTGGTTGCGGGCCATCTTCTCCATGGCGGCGGTCATCTCGGTCAGGTCGATCTCGACGCGCTCCTCCACGTCGTTCACGTCCTCCCCGTCGGCCGTCAGCACGCCGCCTCCGCCGGAGGGTGTCCGCCTGGGTGGGGTGATGACGAGGGAGGAACGCCCCTCCGCGCGGGAGTCGAGGGTGACCACGCCGGCCACCTGAGCCTTGCCACGCCCCCCGGTCTTCTGCGAGTGAGCCCGCACCTGGCCGGGCCGGTCCTTGAGGACGACCAACTCCATCTCGCCGACGTCCCCAGGCATCGGCTGCTTGATCGGCCACACCTGCAGGAGGGTGCCCTGCACCATGGCGACCTTGTGCTGGGAGCCGATTGGCATCGAGCCCTTCTCGGCGCTCTTGGCCTGGTGGTCGATGATGATGACCGTGGACCGGCCGTTGCGGGTCAGGCGCTTCAGCCAGCTGGTGATGACATCCGTCGAGACGGCGTCGTTCGCGTCCAGCCCGTGCAGGCCGTACAGGGCGGTCATACCGTCCGCCACGATGATGTCCGGGTCGAGGGTCTTCAGAGCCAGGTCGAACTGGTCCTGCGCGAACTCACCGCTCCTCGTGGGGTTCTCCTTGCCCCACTTGTTGCGCTGCATGTCCGCCAGCGGGCCCTCGGGGCGGATGTAGGAGAACTGGGCCCGAAGGTCGTCGTCCGCCGCGCCGAGGAGGCGCAGGCGGTTCAGGGTCTGGACCGGCTCGTCCTCGAAGTCGAGGTAGAGGGCCCTGCCCCCAGTCTCAATCTCCTGCAGGCAGATCGCCATGGCAAGCCACGACTTGGCGGACTCAGAGGACCCGAAGAGCATGTTCACGCGGCCCCGGTACATGAGGCACTGGCCGTCGTTGCGGCGGCACACCTCGGGGTCCGGGATCTGGACCTTACCGGTCAGGTACGGCTCCAGGTCGACGGGGCTCCAGGTCGAGGCCCGGGCCTCCAAGGGATCGTTCTCCTTAGCGGCCAGCCCATCCTCATCGAATGACACCTCGACCGCATCCGTGCTTCCCGAGGCCTCCGGATCCGACGTGCTCTCTTCCCCGTCCAGGCGGCCGAGGGAGCGCTCGCCGGACGACGTGAACTCCGACTTGGCCGAGGGGGTGAGCTCGATTGTCATCTTGTCCCACTTCTTGGCCCACTCCGGCCGGTCTCCCGCAATGTCCGGCTCGAAGCCGGCAGCGGCCTCAGCGTCGCGCACGAGGCGCTCCGCGATCTGGACGCTCTCCTCGCCGATGTACTCGGCCAGGCGGGTGAAGCCGACGGCCTCGCCGCCCTCCCGCAGCCTGCGAGCCGTTGAGCGGATCGCCTCCGCCTCCCGCTTACCAGGCCCCTCCTCGTCGTGTGTGGCGATCGCGAGGGTGCGGATCACGAGGCCGGCGTTCTTCTCCCAGAATGGGTGTACCGTAGCCGATTCCCCGTACCGGAGGAGACCCCCAGCCAGCGCGACGTAGGCGTCGTGCCGGCCCCCCTTCCGGGGCCAGGCCTCCAGCAGTACCGAGCAGAGGCCGAGGAGCGTCACCTGCGCGAGGAGCTCGTTACCGTCGATGGCGGTCGGCCCCTGCTCGCCGCCCCAGGGCTCGCCCTCCCACTCGTAGGTCTCGCCCGTGTCTGGGTGGATCGACGGCGGGATGACGGTCTGGGACCCAGTGCCGCGGATCTCCACGGATACGACGGTGCCGCCGTCCGGGCCCGGGATCCTCATCCGACGGGTGGGCGGCAGCGTGTCATCCGTGACGCGGTACCAGTAGTGCGACGCGGGCGACCCCTCTCGGCCGTGGATGGCGGCCGTAGGCGGCAGCAGCATCGTCTTCAGGCGTTGCGCCGCTGGGTGGTCGAGGTCGACGTCCACGAGGTTGCCTGAGGGGGCTCCGAGGATGACTCCGAGGTTCGAGGAGCCTTGGTCGATCTGCTCACTGAAGGTGGCACGGAGAAGCTCCTCACCCTCCCCAGCGTCGTACTCGGGGTCAGGCCAGCGGATGTCCGTCCAGCCGGTGATGTTGGGCGCCTTCGAGTGGCGCGGGATCGGGATCGGGGTCAGGCCCCGGCGGTAGGCGTCGACGGCGGCCTCGATGACCGCCTCACGGCGCTGCTGTGATGTGCTCATGGTTCTCGTTGTGTAGTCGGGTCAGGTTAGGCAGACACGGTAGTGGCGTCGGGTGGCGACGTTCTACCGGTTCGAGGGGTTGTCGGGGTTGGCGAAGGTGGTCCTGTGCGGGACCACCTTGATGCCCGACGGGTGAGGCTGGAGATCAACCTCACGGTTGCCGTAGGCCTCGAGCAGCCGCGCGAACACGACATGTGCCCGAAGACCCTGAGCCTTGGCCCGCCGCCGGACTCGGGCGAGAGTGTCCGCTCGCATCCGGAACTTCACCACTTTGCGCTCCATCATCGGCTCCCCGGGCTTACGTCCGAAGTCGATGGTTGTCGGAGCCTGCGCCGCAGTGAACGGCTGGTCAAGGTCAGGGCGGTCGTCCTCGTAGGGACGAAGCTGGCTCTTAGTTGGCCGAGGCATTCGGTTATCCGTTCTCCCGTCGTGTATGACTCTCATACAGTACCGGGTCACGTGCAGCATTTCAAGGTGCCTGTACGGGGGGGCGGCTGCTGCGCCTCTCGGGCTTCTCCTGAGCCGGTGATCGGCCGGCCTGGCTGGTCTCTGGTCCGGGGGGCTTGCGGCCGCCCGTTCCGCGCTGGGTGCCTTCTGCGTGAAGCGAAGGGTGGGGTCGGGCTCCTGCCCGAGGCCATCGTTTCAGCCCCGTTTCGCGAGGTGGGGCTGTTCTGTGCCGTCCGGTCCCACCTGAGTGGGCTTGCCGAAGGGTGTTGGAGGGCGTCTCACGAGGTGCCCCTCATGATCGTCCTGGGCTTTTCAGCGGGCCTCACCTGCCCCGGCGGTCCGGACGTACCCGGGACCGAAGGTGGAGGTGCGGGCCGTATCCCGCATTCTTGGAGCCTATCCCCTGCCTAACGGAGTATCCCTTTCACACCCCTACCCGCCCGACGTGCTGTCCTGCCGTCTGATGACTCTCGGAGGGCTTCAACCGGACTCCTAGTCGTTGGTGTCGCCGTAAGACCTGCAAGGGCCGACCCAATTACGAACCAGGTCCCCCAAGGTGCGTCTCCAGCTAGCTTCACGATCTTTCGAGGTGGTTTAGCTGCTCAACCTACGTCGCACGGCCTTCGGTTACGTCATCGTCCGAGGTGCCGATTGCCCTGTGCGGCGGTCAGGCGGGATCTGGAACCTCTCCTCGGCCTCCCCGTCAGGAGGCCGAGGCCGTAACCAGAGGCCCGCGTGCTCGGATCACATAGAGCGCGCGTCGTAGGTGCTACGCGTCCGTAGCTTCGCCGCCTTTCGGTTAGTACCGGGTCGCACTCCCTACGCCTCGGCCCCGTCGGGCCGCTGCGTGGGCTACTAGCCGTTTCGCCCCTCGGGGCGGCTTGGCTTAATCATGCCACACCGGGCGACGGGTGTCTACCTTTCTCGGCCTCTATGCTCGTGATGTCCGCCACGTTATGGGTGTCTCTTATGGGCGCTGGCCAGGCCTTAGGTGTCGCCGGGGCCGGCCGCCGCGCCCTCGCCGTACCTCCGCCGGGGCGGAATCCCGTGACCGAAGGTGGCCGGAATCGCCAGAAGCCGTGTAAGCCATTCTGAGGGCCTAACGGGGGCGGACCCTCATCATGGTACTGCCGGGGCCCTGAAAGCCCGTCTACGGGGCTTACACGGCCTCTGAGGGGCATCTGCGGCGGGGCGGCCCCTCCCGAGCACGGGGGCGGGGTACGGGGCGGCGGCGCGGCCTCCCCGGACCGAGGGGCATCCCGTGACCGAAGGGGGCTGCGGCGGAGACCGGGTGCGGGGTGCGGCAGCTGCAGGCAGTCCCGACGCGAGAGGTTTGGCTGACGTCGTGCGGGCACCGAGGCGAGCGCAGCGAGCCGAGCTGAACGCACCGTCAGCCCCAACCTCTCCGACGCGTAGCCGCGCTCCGACAGTCCCGAGCACCGAGGGTCGGAGCCCCCAGGCGGAGACCCGAGCCTGCTCGGGGCCGAGGAGCAGCGGTGAGCGCGTCGCTCGTCGGAGACGAGTTGGGTTGTCCCGCCCGCCTCGCACCGAGGGCACCGAGCGCCGGAGCCCCAGCGGAGGCGCGAGCCTGCCCGAGCTGCGCGGCGGTGCCAAGGCGGGGCGCCAGCCCCGCCGCAGGCTCGGCACCGGCTCTATCTATAAACATCTCCCCACACACGAGCGCCCCCTACTTCGTAGGGGGCGCGAGTGTGTGGGCGCGCGCGGATACCACAAACGCGTGTCCAATAGCAATGGGTAGCGGCCGTGAGGCGCGCCGCAGTTTTCAGGGCTGCGCCCCTCGTGCCTCCCCTCGACCCTCGGTCTATTGGGGCCATCTTTCCCAGTGCTGGGGCCAAGTGGTACGCCTGTACCAGAAAATAGGGGTCCGACACGCCCGAGTGCGTTGCACGATGTATGCTGCATACATTTGCCCGTGTATGCAGCATACAAAATGACATAAGTAGTGAAAGCGTCAGGTTTCTGACATCATAGGGTTCTCACAGGATACGGGGACCTTTCCTTGAAACCTCGTTCAGCGCATCACCTCTCGCAGCCCTCCTCGATCCGGACCTTCGCCCCTCGTTCCAAGGGAAAGTCCTGTTCTAGTACGCCTGTACCAGAAACTCAGTTTTTTCTCTCATACGGTTGTATAGTGGAAGGGTGGCCCCCGTCACAGCACGTTCTGTGAGACAACTTGTCTCAGGATGTGAGCATAGGTGCGGGGGGCGACTTTGCCCTACTCGCGCAAGGGAAAGGTCCCCCTCGCTCATCTTTCGAACATATGTCCGTGGGTAGTGCACGGTTCAACAAGAATGGGTGTTCTAGTACAGGCGTACTACATTTAGGTGCCCTGGTTCACAGATTTAACCATGAAAAGGGGTACCCCCGGGGGGTATACCTGTGACCGGGGACACGAAGAGGGCCCCTCCGGAGGGGGGCCCTCTTGTGCTGGTAGGTGTCTCAGGCGCCGTGCAGGACTGCCTCGACCGCCTTCCGACGGACTCGCTCAGCCTCGATCAGAGCCGCTCGATGCTGCTCGGCACGGAGCTCAGCCTGATCGGCCTTCTGCCTCGCGCTCGCCTCGCGGCGCTTGCCGGTCTTCGTGATCGTGGTCGGGAAGGTCGGATCCATGCGCCGGGCCCGCTTCAGCCACGAGTCGACGGTGTAGGGGCTGCGGCCGAGCTTCTGAGCGAGCTCGGAGCGGGTGTATCCCTTCTCGATCAGGTCTCGCAGGACAGACGGGTCAGGGCCCTTGTAGCGGTTACCGCCGCGCGCAGCCGGCTCCTTGCGGCCGAGCACCTCCGCGGCGATCTCCGACAGCGTGCGGTGGGGGATCGAGTCCGGGAAGCGGACCCCCTCGTCGGGCTTGCAGACGAGAGCAGTGATCTGGTAGCGGCCGCCGCCATCGCGCTCGTCGGTGATCTGGACGAGGTACTCCATCTCTGCGCGAGGATCCCGCACGTGCGCCGCGGGGGCGCCGTTCAGGCTGGACAGCTTGTACTGGTAGTCACGGAGTGCGTTTCTCATTGGGTTCTCCTATGGGTGCGGTAGGTGGTTAAGGTTGATGCTTATGATGGGGTAGGTGTGAGATGAGTCTCAGACCTGAGGGAGCGGGTCGTCCTCGTCGTGCAGGTCGTGCACTCCCCAGCGGGTTCCAGCTGAGGGGCCTGCCACGATCGGGACGTCCATCTGACAGTCGAGCGGCTTCAGGAACGTGTTGACGTCCTCCATGCGGCGCTTGCACTCGACGAGGATCTCCTGCCAACGGTCCTCTGGAGCCTCGATGCAGATCTCGTCGTGGACGGTGGCCACGACGTGGGCCCCTTCGACCTTAGGCAGCGGGTAGCCGGGCAGCGTTCCCATGATCGAGGCGGCGGCCATCTGCATGAGGTCCGAGCCGAATCCCTGCACAGGGCTGTTCAGGGCGTTGCGCTCGGCGTGGGAGGCCTTGAAGCCGCTCTTCGAGTACAGGTCCGACAGCCACTGCGTACGGCCGATGGGGGACGTCACGAAGCCACGCTCGTAGGCGCGCTGCTTGGCCCTCTCGTGCCACTGGAGCATGCCGTCCCACATCTCGAAGAAGGCCGAGTGGACGGCCTGAGCCTCGTCGAGGGTCATGGCGACGTCGTAGGCGGTGGCGGCGTACGTCTGGAAGCCCCCAGGGCTCATCCCGTACAGCAGGCCGAAGTTGCCGGCCTTGGCGCGCTTACGCTCCAGGGACGTGACGTCCTCAGGCTTCTTCCCGGCCATCTTCGCGGCGAGGAGCCTGTGAAGATCATCACCACGCTGGAAGGCCTCAATCATCGGCTGCGAGCGGGAGATGAACGCCGCCACCCGCAGCTCGACCTGGCTGTAGTCGAGGTCGAGCAGGACGTACCCGGGGCGAGGGATGAAAGCGGGCTTCAGCCGGGCCGACACCTGCTGAACGTTCGGGTCGCTGTTGTGGACCGTGATCCCGTTGGCGATGAAGCAGTGATCCTCGGGGACGGTCATGTCCCACACTTCGATCGTGGGGCCGGGCTCGACGGATACTGGTCGCCAGTCAGTCCTGCCGGTGAAGACGTCCGGGGAAGGCTGAGTCTGGGCCGCCGGTCGGCCAGCCTGGGTGATCGACATGTGCTCCGAGTGGGGGAGGTAATCCAGGTTGGCGGGGGAGTTGTTCACCTTGACCCCGTCACGGTGATGCACGTCCCATCGGGTGGAGAGCTTCCTTCCTAGGACGTTCTGCATGACCCAGCGGTGCTCACGAGACTTTCCCCCGGCAGTAGAGCCATACCGGGCGCCCCATGCCGCACTCGGAGGTGTCTGCCGGCTGCACGAGTTTGGAAAGAAAGTGAGGTATCTATCAGTCTCCCCGGCGGGGGCGCTCCACTGCCGGCGAACCATCCCCAGTACGCGGGGGGCGACGGCGTTCGCGCGGATATTCATGAGGTACTCTGCCGGGCAGTAGAGCCCGTTGTACAGGCGGATCAGGTGGTCAGGGGTGCACTGGAGTACACGTCGGTCTCCGTCCGAGTTCTCGAATGCGACAAAGACAGTCTCGGCCGTCTTCGTGGGGCCCACCCACTCAACCTGCCTGAGAGTGAGTCGGCAATGGTAGTCGTAGGAGTAGACCCAGTCCCCGACCTTGACATCTCGGAGCGGGACCCCGTCAGGGTACTTAGACATGTCCCTAGGCATATCAATGAGGGTGTCGGGAGATACGCAGCTGGAGAGTCGCCCCGTCTTCACGCGGCCGACGTTGTAGGTGGCGTGAATCACGTTGTTTGGATCCCGCAGGTCGAGCCACTGGTTCAGAAACTCGAGGGTCTTGACGGCGTCGCGATGCCTTAGGAGCGCGTCGGCGGCGGGGCTGCCCTGCCGCTGCTGGGCGATGAGGACCGCCTTGTTCCACTGAGGGTTGCCCGAGTCCGTGCGCGCCGTAACGCGCAGGTCGCCGGCCTCGATGGCCTGGGCCACGAAGCCCTGGAACCACTTCGAGGTGGCCGCCGTGGTCACGCCGTCCTTCGCAGGGGCTGGGGCGGGCTCTGTGCCGTACAGGCCGAGGATGTCCTGGCAGGCCTGAAGGCGCTGGGCGTCCATCTCCTTGATCTTGTCGTGGACCCAGTCCACGTCCAGGAGGAAGCCCCGCTGCTCGACCTTCGTGAGCGTCTTCACAGTAGGCATGGCGACGTAGGTGGCGACCTTGCCAAGGCGTGCCATCTGGATGTCGTCAGAGTCCCAGGGCTCGTCCTCACCGGTCAGGAACATCTGGTCGCGGTGCTCCTGCTCGATCTTCCAGGTGTAGTAGGTGTCGCGCGCCGCGTACTCGCCGAGCTGGATCAGGTCCACGCGCTCCGCGGCACCCGGGGTACCGAGGTCGAAGTCGTCCCACTCCTCGATCCCGAAGTCGCGAGCTGCGCGGATCTTCAGGCGGGTGCGGGCCTCGGTGTCAACCAGCTGGGAGGAGACGGTGGTGTCCCACTCGATCCGGTCGGACAGGTCCACGCCGGTCTGGGCGAAGACCCATCGGGCGTCGAACTTGATGTTCGCGTTGACGAATGGCTTACCGCTGCGGTTGATCTCGCGGCCGATGATCGCCATGACCTTCCGCCACGAGCCCAGCAGGGGGCTGGCCGGGTGCGAGAGGGGGACGAGGAAGGTCATCGGCTGCTCCCCGTCAAACTTCCTCCAGTTGTAGGCGCCGGCGGCGGTGCGCTCGGCGCTGGGCAGGGTGAGGGCTGCCAGGACGATGCGGGCGGGGTATCCGCCGTTGGTGTCGCCGCCGGCCTCGGCGTACTCGTCAAGACCGGTCGTCTCTAGGTCCATGACGATCTCAGAGGACTCGTGAATGGCCTTCACGAGGGTCTTCAGGTCGTCCTTGCCCCACACCCAGGTGATCGGCCCGCAGGGCGTCTCAGAGCCCTGTGCTGCCTTCCTAGCGCGGCTCACGACCTTGCTCAGGTCCATGATGCTCATGGGTTCTCCTTCAGTAGGGCGCTCGTAGGCGCCGGGTGGATAACCCAAAGATATATCTTGTCAGTTCCCCGGTCAAGACCTCACAACTAACAAGACTGGGGGGGTGGAGATGTGAATGGGTACACAAGAACCCCCAACCGCGAAGATCGTGAAAAGCGGCTGGGGGTTCTTGCTGTGTGACCCTGGACGTCTGCCTTAGATGTCCCGTGAGATGAAGGTTAGCAGATCACGGAGGTTTCCGACCTGGGTACGGCGGCCAACATTGAGAGATCTGAACCACACTTCGACGTCCCACAGGTCGTAGTGACCGCGAACCTCGGTCGAGGGGCGGAGGGTGATTACACGCTCGTGGCCGTTGTCTGCAATCACCTGGGCGACCATGTCACCCTCGACCTCGATCGGGACAACGTTGACGTACTTGAAGAACGGGGTCAGGGCGTTCTTCCAGGCCTGAGCTGTCGTGCGGCGCTCGGCCAAGGTGTCGAAGCGGTCTGGGAAGGCAATGTGGTTGGTGGCGATAGATGTCATTGGAGTCTCCTATGGGTGGATTGGGTCAACTGTACGGGGTGGGGACCGGGCACTCGGATCAGTGCTTGTTCAGGTAGAGGCTGTGCCCGCAGCACAGGCACCGCTTGAAGAACATCGGAGCCAGGAGCGAGAGGAAGCCGGTGCAGAAGGCCGCGGTCCAGTGGATCAGGTTGAAGGCGACCAGCTGGGCGCCGCCCTCGCAGTGCTTGCAGCCGCGGCAGGCCTTGCCGGTGATGACGAAGTGGGAGTTGCTGTAAGTGCTCATGCCTCAACTGTAGATTGTCAGTTAGGCGGGCGCAACACATGACAAGGTACTTAATTAGTGATGCGCGGCACATACATACCGAAAGGGTCAACTGAGTTGTGGAAAAGGCTGGGGGTGGATATAGACTCTTCTCAGCATTCCCTCCAGTGACCCAGATAGGAGCCGATATGAACCCACTGGACGAGGCAATCATTGCCAACGACCTTCTACCCGAGAAGGACCGCAAGACCAACATCGACCTGGCTGAGGAGTTCCACACCTCGGAGGCCTCGGTAAGGCGCCACCGACGTGCGCTCAAGCGTAAGGGCTCCGGAAAACCGGACCTCACGAAGGACGCATTCTTCGAGGACCTCCCCATCGAGTCGATCACCAAGCGTGGCAAGACGATCCGCCTCGCCGACGGCTCCTACGAGAAGGTCGAGTACAAGCCCGGCACCATCGAGATGGCGGAGGCCAAGTGCCTCTCGTGGGACGACCTCGAGCCGGTTTTCGCTGAGCCCTACATCGCCCCCGCCTCGTCTCTGGCGGACAGCCTGGAGGAGACCCCCGTCGTCTGCATGGCCGACTTTCAGGTGGGCAAACAGGGCAGTGGCGGGGGGACCGAGGACACCGTACGCCTCGTCCGGCGAGCCCTCGGGGACATCGCCCACAACCTGTCAGGTCCACGGCGCTGGAAGCGCATCATCGTGGCCGATGTGGGCGACTCGACTGAGGGCTTCTGGAACGTCGCCTCCCAGGCCCAGACCAACGACCTCAGCCTGACCGACCAGATCCGCACCGTCCAGCGCCTCTATGCGGAGGCCGTCAAGCTCCTAGCCCCACTGTGCGACTCCCTCGTTTACGTGGCCGTCCCGTCCAACCACTGCGCCGTACGCGTCGGCCTCGGCAAGAACAGCCGCGCCAACACCCCCGATGACGACTTCGGCATCATGATCTCGAAGAACGTGGAGGACGTCATCGCGGGACGCCCCGGCTTCGAGCATGTGACGTTCCACCGTCCCGAGAAGTGGGAGGAGGCCGTCACCGTCGAGGCTGCTGACGGCACGCACGTCGGCTTCACGCACGGCCACCTCGCAGGCTCGCAGAGCAAGGTTCCCGGCTGGTTCCGGGACCTCGCCTTCGGGCACCGCAGCGGCCTGCACGCCGCCCGAATCCTCGTCCACGGCCACTGGCACAACTTCGCGGTCCGGCAGGTAGGAGACGCCCGCTGGATCATCTCCTGCCCCTCCGCCGACCGTGGGAGCGACTGGTGGACCAACGCCTCGGGCGACTCCACGAAGCCCGCCATCCTGACCTTCGAGGCCCGAGGAGGGAACGCCCAGAATTGGCGTCTCTGGTCCTGACGCGGCTCGACGGCGCAGAGAACCCCCTCATCCACATCGGATGAGGGGGTTCTCCGTCTCTCAGACCGTCAGGGTCGGGAGGACCTGCTGGATTCCGGAGACCATGCAGCCGACCGCCCCCTTCTGGAGGGCCTGCGTGTAGGCCTCCTTCGTGGGGCAGATGTGCCCCCACACCGGCTTACCGAAGGTCTTGGCGATCCCCCAGTTAGTGGCGGACGCCTCATAGGGGATGCCGATGTAGTCCCAGTGAGAGGCCCACGTACGGCCCTGGCCGTCCGTGACGTGCTGCTCGTACATGTAGCCCCAGCACTTCCAGCCGGCAGCCCGCCACTGGTCCGACAGCCACGTAGCGTCGGCCGACATCTTCCAGATGACCCGACTCCTCGCGTCCGACGGGAGAAGCAGAGCGAGCTCGGACCACTGAGCGGCCGAGAACTTCGGGTCCAGAACCGTCACGTGGGAGGAGCCATACGCGTCGAGGTAGTCCTCGACCCGCATGATCGGCTCACCCTTCGTGGTGTACTGCTTGACCTGCTCCCACGTCATCTGCGACAGCGGCGTGTTGGGAGCCGACGGGTCGACCCTCTGCAGCTTCTCGTCGTGAGCCAGAACCCAGATGCCGTCCTTCGTGCGGTGCGTGGAGACCTCGAGAGCCCCCGCGCCGTGCGCGACAGCGTTGGTGTAGGCCCGCATCGAGGCCTCCGGCCAGGAGCCGGAGCCGCCCCGGTGAGCAACAACGAAGCCCGGCGTGGACATCATCGAGTCGATCGAGGCGTAGCCCGCAGGCAGTGACCGCATCGTGGCGGGCACCTCCTCCAGGCGGTCGTTCACGACCACGGAGACAGTCGTCGTGCCCAGCCCCTGAATCTCAGGGTTTAGCGGCGCAGGAAGCGCCGGGTCAGCGCTGGGGCCGGGAGCAGCTCCACCTCCGCCACCGCCGCCCACAGTGAGGAACACCTGAGCCCAGGCCTGCGGCCCGTCCTGACCGCCACCGACGGTGACAGCACCTAGGAGCGCCGACCAGGACGCGTTGGCGTCGTGACCGCCGGAGATCATCTTCGAGTGCTCGGGACGCCAGTCGACCAGCGGGTCGACGTTGCGGCCGTGCTGCTGCGAGAAGGTCAGGTTCAGCTTCCCAGCCTGCGGCTTGGCGGTCGTCCACCCGGTGTTGGTGACGGAGCGCACGCCCTTGAGGACGACCAGCAGCGCGTTCTCACGGGCCCCGCCCCGGAACGCCCCCGACAGGACGACGTTCTGCGTGTCCGAGGGGGACGACACATTTCGGACGGCCACGTAGCCGGACCGGCCTCCGAGGCCGCTGGTTGCGGTGATCGGGGACCAGCCGGCCGGGGCCTTGGCCTGAGTGTTACCCCACTGGGACGAGTACGCCAGGACGGCGATGTCTCCCGCCTCGGACGTGGCCGAGATCGGCCGCAGCGTGCCCGCCGACCCCTCGGCGTGAGCCCAGGACCGCACGTACTGCTTGTCGTACGGGTTGTCGCCCTGAGGCGGGGGCGGCGGGGCCGCGGGAGCCTCTTCGACCGAGATGTTGTGGAAGGTGACGCTCGGCTGGCCCGGCTTCAGCTGGAACTGCGGGGTCCACAGCGGCTGAGACCGGTCCTTGAGCTCCAGCGTCACCTCCTGCGTCGTGTTGACGCCTGGGGACAGCGTGATCTCCCCAAAGTCATGCTGGCCGACCTGAGCGGTCTCATCAGCCTTGCTGAAGGGGTTGTGCTTGATATCGACGGTCGAGGGGGAGCTGGTCGAGTACCTGAAGGTGATCTTCCAGCGCCCGGACGCGATCGGCTTAGCCTCACTCGCCCAGGGGACGAAGATGGAGCCAGCCTGAACCGTGAGGTTCTGACCGGCGAAGCGCCCGGTGTTAGTCCACCAGTGCTCTGGCCATGGGTAGATCGAGGCCATCAGCGGCTCCTACGCACGATGATGGTACCGACCTTGGTCCCAGCGGGGACGGGGTCGTTTGGGCCGAGCACGAGGAGGTTGGACGGGGTGCCGCCGCCCTCCCCGGGGTTCGGGGCCTCGCCCCTCTTCGCGTAGGTCTTGTCGCAGTACTCTGCGCTGTAGACGCGAACCTCTGCTGTGACGGCTGCCATCAGATACGTACCTCTCGTGAGTAGAGCCCGGACTGTCCGGGAATCGGGTGCATGTGCTTGATGGTGACGGAGCCGTCACCGTTGTCCTGGACGTTGCGCATGAGGATCGAGCCGTCCCCCAACTGCGTCCAGGCGTCGTAGACGCCGTCACCAGGCCTCAGCTCGGTCGGCAGGTTCTGAGGGAGCGGGTCAGAGGTGGGCGTCACGACCGAGGCGGTGACGGCGCCCTCCTTCCCGTCCTTGACGGCGGACACGCGGCCATAGCCGTTCTCCCCCATCTGGACGCCGTAGGAGCCCTCCCAGGGGGTGAACTTGAACGTCTTCAGGTGCATGGTCGTGGGAGGCATCGTCTCCCAGCCGCCCTTACCCTTGAAGGCCCACAGGTTGATGTGGACCCGCTGCGAGCGCGGGACCGGCACAGTCTGAGTGAGGGTGCCCGAGTAGTAGCCACCCTCGTTCACCGGGGTGTTCCGGGCCCGCTCCTCGGTGAGGTGACTCTCCCACGTCTCCCAGCGGATCGTGCCCGGCATCCACGTCATGCGGACGGTCGCGCCCTTACCGGAGCGCGTCCACACGCGGTCGTTGAGGTGGATGCCGCTGTTCTCGTCCCCGGGGTAGTAGGTGTACTTCCCCACCATGTCGGTGTAGCCCGACCAGTACGAGTCCTCGACGATGTCGATCTCCTGGTAGCCCGGGTTCGGGTCCTCCCAGTCGAAGGGGAAGATGCCCCACACGACGTTCTTGTGGAGGTCGCGCATCTTGGTCGGGGCGGCGATCTCGTAGGACGCCTCGAAGGTCCCGTAGCCGAGGGACTCGGCCGAGACGATCTCAGCCGAGTACGGCTCGCCGCCGATGACCGACGTGGAGATTGTGACCGAGCCGTCCTCCCGCTTGAAGAGGCAGCTGGGGTTCCACTTTTGGTTCGCGGCCGGGCCGCCTGGGTGCCATGCGTCAGTACGCACCACCCAGTGCAGCCCGAATGCCTCGACGGTCGGCTGACCGTAGTCCTTGTAGAGCTCAATCTCTGGCACTTATTAGCCTTCCCTACGAATGATGACGGTGTCATTGGCTGTACCTGCCGGGATGGGGTCATTGGGCCCGAGGACGAGGAACGGGTTCTTCGCTGCCCCGGCTCCGCCCTTCCTCAGCTCCTCGATCTGGGCCTTCAGGTCCTCGATCGTGAGCTGAAGGTCAAGGGTTCCGCGGATCCAGGCTGAGGTGAGGCGGATCAGCTGCTCTGACGGCGGGTTCTCGTACGGGTTGCCCACTGGCTGCCACTGGCCGCCCCGGTTCGGGTCTTCAACCAGGACGCCGTCAGTGATGTAGGCGTGGCCGATGGGGAGCGTGTCCATCTTCTCGAAGACCTGCCGGTAGTTGGTCTTCGTCACACCGTGCACGACGGCCCACCAACGGCTAGAGGGGTACGCCCTCATGTGGTCAGGCATGATCGGTGTGCCGGGGTCGTCAACGAGGAACTTCTTCGCGTCCTGCTCGAACATCATGGCCACGTCGAAGTCGAGGGCGCAGACCTGCTGCGACATGTTCGACCCGGCGTTGACCACGATGAGGAAGCCCTTGCCGTACGTGGAGCGGATCGTGTCGATCAGGTCCTTGTACCAAGCAACGCGGCTCGACTGAGCTCCCCAGCCGTTGATGACCTCGTCGAGGAACACGCCACCGACCACGTCGCCGTATTGCTCGGTGAACTTGGCGATCTGACCGAGGATGTACTCCTTGGTGTACTTGTCAGGGTTTGGCACGCCGCGGCGGGCCTCCGCCTGCGGGGGCAAGGAGGCCACGCCGTACTGGGTCTTCACGTAGAAGACCGCGCGCTTGGCGCCGGCGCCGAGAGCGAGGCGGGCCTGCTTGCCGAAGTCCTCGTTCTTCTCGTCCCAGTTTCCGCTGTCCTTGTTCAGGATGACGATGCCGAGGGTGGAGCCGGCCTTGAGGGCCTTCGCCCACTTCGACGTGCCCTGCTTCTCGTTGTAGTAGTCCGGCCAGTAGTAGGTGACCGGGCTGGAGTAGCGGGCGCCAGCCTTGAAGGGGGACTGCTCGGCGATCAGGGCATCGAGCTGCCCCTCGAGCGTGTCCAGCTCCTCCCTCTTGGCGTAGCCGGTGAGCTCGCCAGGGTCACCGGCGGGGCCCTTAGGTCCGGCAGGTCCAGGCGCACCCTGAGGACCCGCAGGTCCAGCAGGACCAGCAGGTCCAGGCGCACCCTGAGGACCCGCAGGTCCAGCAGGACCGGCCTGACCGTCAGCGCCCCTCTCACCGGGCGCCCCGGCGGGGCCGGCGTCACCAGCGGGTCCCTTAGGACCCTCAGGTCCGCGGGGGCCCTCAGGCCCAACGGGACCGGCGGGACCAGGGGAACCCTGAGGACCGGGGTCGCCGTCAGCACCCTTAGCCCCGTCCGGACCCTTAGCGCCTACGGGACCGGCAGGCCCCTCAGGGCCCCGAGGGCCGGCCGGACCGGCGGCACCGTCGAGACCCTTCGCCCCGTCCTGACCCTTCTCACCGGCGGCACCCCTCGGACCCTCCGGGCCACGAGGGCCTTGAGGACCGGCAGGTCCAGCAGGACCTGCGGGGCCTACGGGGCCGCGGTCACCGTCAGGGCCCTTAGCCCCGGGGGTCTTCTGGAACGCCTCGAAGTCGGCTCGAGGGGTGTAGGTGGCGGCCGCCTCGGTGCGGGGGAGGGCGGCGGAGGCTATGCGCCCGGCCTCGGTGACGGACTCGATGGTGGCGTAGGTCGTAGCGGCCTCGGTCTTGGGGAGGGCCGCGTCAGCCTTCGTGGAGACGGCCGACAGGGCAGTCGTCTTGGCGTAGGAGTCCAGGTCCGTCTTGCGGGCGTAGTCGCCCAGCTGCGCGGTCTTCACGTAGCCCGACAGGTCCGGGATCTTCCCGTCTCCAGCGAGCTGAGCCTTCGTGAGCTCGTCCTTGGTCGCGTACGTGGTGGCAGCCACGTCCTTAGGCAGGGCGGCATCCGCCGTCTCCTTGACCGCCGCTACCTCGCCGGAGAGCGCGGCGGGAGCGAAGGTGGACTGGGCGGAGGTGGCGTAGGCGCGCAGCTCCTGCTTCGTGGAGTAGGTCTCCGTCAGCTCGTTACGGGTGACGAACTTGCCGTCAGCGGTAGCGACGTGCTGGCGGAAGTCAGTGGCCTTGGTGTAAGTGGACTCTGCGTCCGTCTTGGACAGGTAGTCCCCGAGGGACTCCTTGGTCGCGTACGCTGACAGGTCCGGCTTGGCGGCCTCGACCTCACTCTTCGTGGCGTAGGTGGTCTGGGCGTCAGCCTTGGGGAGGTAGTCGGCGAGCTCACTCTTCGTGGCCGCGTCCTGGACCGAGGTGGACAGGCTGTCGATGCGCCCTGAGAGCCCCTGACGGGCCTGGGCGGCGTCCGTCTTGGTCTCGTACGTGGCGGAGGCTGCCGTTGTCGTCACGTAGCCTGTGAGGGCGCTCTGAGGGGCCGCGGCGTCCGCGACGGCCTTGACCTGGTCGATCCTCTGGCCGAGGGCGGTGTCAGCGGAGGTCATCTCCGCCTTGGTGGCCAGGTGTGAGAGGTCTGGAGCCTCGCCCTTGCCTCCGAGCTGGGCGTTAGCCAGGTCACTCTTGGTGGCGTAGACGCCGGCAGCCTCAGTCTTGGGGAGGTAGGACGCGAGAGCGTCCTTGGTGGCGTAGGTCTCAGCGACCTGCGAGGCGGCCTGCGAGGCGGCGGTCTGGGCGGCCTCGGTGGTCTGGTAGGCGGCTAGCTCGGCCTTCGTGGCGGCCTTGGGGAGGGCTTCCTCCAGTGGAGAGATGCGCCCCTCGAGTGCTGTCTTGACAGGCGTGACGGCGGCCTGAGCGGCCGAGGCGGCCTCGGTACGGGCGGTCTGGTAGACACTGTCTACTGTGGGAGCGGCGTCCACCTTCGAGGAGACCGCGGACACGGTGGAGGATAGGGAGTCGATGCGGCTGTTGATCTGCGTGTCGGCCGACTGCACCTCGTTCTTGGTGGCGTAGGCCGACAGGTCTGGAGCCTGCCCGCCACCGCCGAGCTGCGCCTGGGCAAGGGCCTCCTTCGTGGCGTAGGTCGCAGCCGCCTCGGCGCGCGGAAGCGCCGCCCCAGCGGTTACTGAGACGGCGTCAATGCGCTGACCGAGGGCAGCGTCGCCCGCAGCCCGCGCACTCTCAGTGGCTAGCCCTTGGGCCGCCTGTTTGGTAAGGAATCGACTGTCAGCCCCTTCGCGGCTGTACCAGGTCAGGTCGGCCATAGCGGCGCTACCTCCAGGTGAGTACTCCATTGCCTAGGTCTATGACTTCAGACCCATTGATAGCCTCTAGTGTAGTTGCGTTGTCCACGCTGCGGACGCCCCTGCGGGGCGCCGGAGGATCGGGCTGGGGTTGCGGCTGGGGAGGCTGAGGCGGCAGCGCCTCGAGGAGGTCAGACAAGTCAAGTGTCTGACCGCCCGATAGGTAGCGAGTTGTCCGGACATGGGCCCCCAGGTCACCCGGTATTGTGAGATCTATCTCATAGTTACCGGGCCTGATGGTCAGGTCCCCACCCGTCGGCGTTACCAGACGTCCATCAGGGTCTATCCTGGCAGATACACGTCCGGCAACGATCTCACGGGCCGGTAGCGGGGCGCCGAGCGCCGCGGGGGTGAAGCGAATCCGCCCCATACGGCCGAGGCCGTCGGGGCCGGTGACCCGTCCTGTGACGGTAACGGTCTGGGACATCAGGGCTCCTGACGTAACGGCGTAGTCTCAGTCTTCACTCTATCAATACGAGAGTGCAATGACTGGACCTCCGCGTATAGGTGGGACCTGTCAGTGCGGGCGTCATTGCGGACGCCCTCGACCTGGGTCTCGATGCGGGCCATGCGGGCGTCGTGCTCGCGGTCCGAGGCCCGCAGCTCATCGACGGACGCGGTCAAACGGCTCAAGCTGTCGAGCACGAGGGAGAACTTGCCGTCCAGGTCATCACGCAGGTTCTCAGTGTGGTTGTTGTGGACACCCTCCGAGGCCGACTCGGCAGCGTTCGCTGCCCGCACGACGTGGGCACTCATCCGAGTCATCCGCTCCTCAAGGCGTTGCTGCGACTTGCTCAGGGTGATCCTTAGCCAGGTGATGAGAGCGACCAGCAGGGCCGTCCCCGCCGCGACCGCGTCGGGCGAGGTGAGCACTGCAACGAACGGAGACGGGTCCGACCCTGCTGGAAGCATTAGAGAGTCACCTACCCGTCAGCCCGCGTGGCGCGGCGTGTAGCCGGGCGTGGAGGGGGTGTCGGTGGGGACGGCGCGGTCGGTCTCCGCCGGGGCGGCGAAGGCCTTCAGGACCGCGGCCAGGGTGGCCGTGCCGGCGATGCCAAGCGCGGTCTTCCAGTCGATGTCGACAACCGAGGAGCCGACAACGAGGGCGCCCAGCAGGGACTGGGCGAAGGTGGAGATGGACCGCTCCAGCAGACCGGACCAGAACGACTTCGAGGCGTACATCACTTGCTCTCCTTCAGGAACTTGCGAAGGGCTGCGCGGAAGCCCTTGAAAATGGGGGAACCTTCAGGCTGGGACAGGGCGTTCTCCAGCTGCTGCATCGTGGCGTTGGCAGCGTCAGTGCCGGAGGACTCGCGAGCGTCGTTGGCGTCGTAGGTGAGGCGGTCGTAGAAGTCAGGCCACAGGAACTTCGGGGCGCCGAGGGCCTGCTTGTAGGCCTCCGCGATGATCCCCTCGACCTTCTGGGTCTGGCAGCCGTCCCGCAGGACCGCGTACTCACGAGAACCGTTGCGCTCGGTGTAGATGAAGAGCATCCGCTTCCTTCCATAGGTAAGGGCGGGGCCAGACGGCCCCGCCCTTAGTGTATCCCTATGAGTGGTGGAGGTTTAACCTACCGCCCGCAGGGTCAGGAGGTCTTCGGCTCGTACATGAACCGACCGGTGTCCGCCCACGAGCGGTTCAGGGCCTCCTGCAGGACCGCACAAGTGGCGCGACCCCACTGCCCATCGATGAACTGCTCAGCAGTCCAGTCCGGAGCGAAGCGACGCCACACGTCCGACTCAGGCATGCCCGGCACCCAGTTCCACGCCCACAGCTGGAAGACGCGGTACAGATCCGAGGTCCACTGACCGTCGGCCGGGAGCTCCGTCTTGCCGGTGTAGGCCTTGATGAGGTCAGCACCGACAGCGTCGTTCAGGTAGCGAGCCAGGTTCGCCACCGCGAAGGGCTCCGGGTAGTCCCACGCGTTCATCACGCGGCGGAAGCGGCGGGCGGTCGGCGGGTCCCAGATCCCGTTGACCTGGATCACACCGTAGCCATCCAGAGCCTGGTTGCCGGAGGACGACGTGGCGGCGAGCGAGTCCCAATCCACCGCGGTCGCGTGGAACCGGTTCAGGTCCAGGTGGCCGCCGTAGCCGGGCAGGTGCCCATCCTCGGTGTACTGGTGGATGAGCGGCGCGCCCCAGTAGGGCACGTCGGTCGGGCGCTGCGGGTCTCCGTAACCGTCGTACCGGTCCGAGTACCACTGACCGCCCGCGTACCAGAGCGGGTAGCGAGCGGCGACCTGCGACCAGTCGTAGCCGGCGGCGGCGGAGCCGTTCATGTAGATGCCAGGCCGGGCCCCGGTCCTGGACTCGACGGCCTGGAGCCAGGCGTTCGCCCAGCCGGAGCCGAGGGAGACCGCGTTCGCCTCCCAGTCGAGCCACAGGGTGGCCCGGCCCAGGTACGGGGAGACAGCCTGCACGAACGCCTCGACCTGAGCGTCCAAGGAGGACGACGGGCGGGCGAAGTGGTAGAACCCGATCCGCTTGCCGCTCTGGAGGGCCTGCTGCGCCTGCGTGTTCATGTAGGGGTTGACGTAGTCGTCATCCTCGGTCGCCTTGATGATGACGAAGTGCGCCGGGATGAGCGTCAGGTCGGCCCCGCTCTGGTGCGAGGAGACGTCAATACCCCACGGCATGGAGTTGCTGGCAGGAGCCGCGGCAGGCTGCTCCGGCGGAGGGGCGGGGGTCGAGGCCTGAGCAGCAGCCGGAGCGGCGTGGGCGAACTCCGGGAACTGCTGCATGAACTTCGCGTCGTTGAAGCGGTGGCACGAGGTCCAGCGGCCTCCCTGCGTGTGCGGGTGGCTGGCGTAGGCGACCGTGCGGGTCTCCTGGCCAGTCGTGTCCCCGGCGTAGCCGTCGATGGAGCCGTCCTCCGCGATCCATGCCTCCGAGACGAGGTCGTTGGCGGCGTCAGTGACGACCACGACGTGGCCTACGCCACCCTCGTTCGCGGCCGACAGGATGATGTCCCCGTCCTGGAAACCTCCCGCGGGGCGCAGGTCAGAGTCGTTCCACGGAACCTCGTCGAAGCCGCGGGCCTCCAGCCCGCCTCGAAGGTTCCCGGTCCACAGGTCGTCGATCTCAGGCAGGGCGCGGTGGCCCCACGGCACGCCGTAGGCGACGTGCAGGCCGTAGGCGACGCAGCCTGCTGCGAGGGACGAGCAGTCCGCGTTCTGCGCCGTGGTCACGTAGCCAAGCTCATCGGCGTTCGCGAACCACGTGCGGCGCTCGGGCTGGCTGTAGCCAATGTTGGCCACGTCAGCCAGGTAGCGGGCCTGGCCCGCCGTTACGGTACCTACGCTCACTTCTTCTCCTTACCGGCCAGCTCGGCCTCAAGAGCAGCAACACGCTGCTCAGCGATGACCGCCCTGCGGGTCAGGGCGGCGATCTCAAATGCCAGGGCGTCCACTACCTGGGTAGCGTCTACCTGGACGGGCTGGGGGGTCTCATTCATTGGTTCTCCTTCTGAAGCGGTGCGGGTCCATAGTAACCCCCACCTAGGTGTGTCTCCTGGAGGTCCTCAGGATCGTCGGAGGCGGCCTGGGCGCGCTCCTCCGGAGTCGGTGGGGCAGGCGGGAGCTCCCACATGGCCTCGCGAGCGTAGTCGCGCATAATCGGCTCGCCGGACTCATCCTCATCCACGTCGATCATGCGCGCCCCCTTGACGAGGACCGGGACGACGGTGCCAGGTGCGCCCTTGACGTTCACCACCCACAGGGAGGGGTTGGACTTGTCGAGGGAGGCGGAGGAACCCTCAGCCCCGGTGAAGACCACCCACGGGGCCTTGGCAGAGGCGATCCTGGGGACGTAGTCCGGCAGCTCCCAGCGAGCCGTACCGTCAGCCCCGATCTCGACGTTCTCCCAGTACTCGATCCCGTCGTAGGGGCTCTCAGTGCAGCAGTGGCTGAGCCACATTCCCCCGCGAGCCTTGGTCAGCTCCGGCACACGCATGGTGAACTTCTTGTTCCCTGACATGTGGATCCCCAGGTTGTCCGCCCAGTACCCGTTGTTGTTGAACCGGAGCCCCACCTGCGTCGTGGTGGCATAGAACCCGGTCACAGTGACCGAGTTGGGGTACAGGTACGCCTGGTTGCTGTAGGCCCCGCACACGGTCTTCCCGTTCTGAATGAAGGCCGTGTTCCCCCTCTGGACTACCAGGTCAGCCCCGTCAACAGACATTCCACCGTTGTCGCGATACAGGTACCAGGTCGCCGACTTGTCGTCCGTGTACCCGACGCCGTACACGCTGACCCTGACCGACTCTGGGGACACGTGCATGTTCGAGGGGATACCCCTGGACGCGGCGGACTTCCACGGGGACTGGATCCGGACTCCGGGAACCCCCTGAGGGTTCGCCACCAGGAAGATAGCCCCATCGTTCCACGAGTCATCGCGCTTGGAGGAGAACGCGAGTCCGACCCCGGCCCGCCAACCATCGTTGTAGTCGGTTCCGGTGCTGTGCCACGTGATGTCGTTGAAGAACGTCTCCGACCAGGTGTCCGAGCGGCCCAGGCGGCCCGCGATCTGGATGGAGCCGTTACGGGCACTGATCCGCATCGTCCGCGTGCCTTGAGAGTCGAAGACCTCCATACCATCAGAGTTGATGTGTAGGCCGCGGTTGGGGGTGCGGGACGTCTGGAGCGTGGCCCCGGTGATAACCTGACCGTCGATGGCGCCAGCCTGGATGTTGTCCGAGGTGATCGAGTTGGCCGCGAGCATCCCAGCACGGATCTTCTCGAACTCACCCTCGGAGGCCGTGATGATCCTGGTCCAGACGTGCTGCGCGGTAGCGTTCACGAAGGACGCGTTACCAGTCACAGTCAGCTGATCGGTGGTCAGCTCAAGGAACCGGCCAACGTCTGAGGCGATCTTGCGGGCGGTGATCTCGGAGATGCTGGCCGAGCCTGCAGTGAGGCGGCCCACATCCAGGTTGCTAATCTGCTCGCTAGTGACCCGCATCCGCTCCCAGGTAGAGCCGTTCCAGCGCCACTCCGCGACGATGTCGAGAGTGACGGCGTCCTGGACACGGCAGGTGTCGCCGAAGGTCTCCCCGTCGAAGGGAGGCCGATCGTCAGCCGTGCCTTTGATGTAGAACACCTGACCGAAGGAGGTGCGCATGCGGCGCACCGCCCCCTCGATCGCTGCTGAAGTCAGCCTGGAGACCGACTTCTGGTAGTCGTCACCGGCCTCCTCCCAGCGCCACCCCTTAGGGGAGTAGACGACAGTGGAGTCCGGCGCGGTGCGGGTGTTGGTAGGCGTTGAGTGGCCGGGCGAGGCAAATCCCGGGGTGGTCACATACTGGCCACCCCGGGCGTTCGGGTCCGCTGCTGCGGGGTTAACGGGTCCTGGCAAGGGTGTCTCCTAGGTCGAGGTCAGATCGTCGTGGGGCGAGGCGAGGCTCAGATTAGGCCCGCGGGGTTGCCGGTGCGGATGATGTACTCCAGGGCGAAGTACGGGGGTCGGTTCTCGTGGGCCTGCCCACTACCTGCCGACGTAGTGGTCAAGCCAGACAGCGAGCCGCTCTCCGTCGTGGAGAGGACCTGCCAGCCTGAGCCGCCGCCGACGTTGGACGCGTACATGCCGACGCCAGCCCGACCAGCCTGGTCGGCCTTACCGGTGACGTCGTGGCTGTGGATCGGCATCTGAGCGGCGGTAAGCGCGACGGTTTGGGAGCCTCCGGTGTCTCCGAGGGCGTAGCCGGTACCGACCCCGACCAGGAAGCGGCCGGCCAGGTCGGGCACCTTGAAGTTGTTGGAGTTGGTGGTCCCGTACTTGGTGCCGATCAGGCGGAACAGGTCAGCGAACTGAGTGCGGTCGAGGGTCTGACCGTTGCACAGGGCGAACCCGGTGGGAGCCTGCCCGCCGACAAACGGTAAGATAGAGCCAATCGGGATCAGGGCACCCATGGCCGCGGAGATGTCCGAGGTGGCCTTAGCCACGTCAGCCCTGGTCAGGTTCCTCTCCTGAAGGATCCGGTTCTCGACGTTCGTCACCCCCTGAGTGGCTGCGGAGATGCCACTCTCGATACGGGTGAGGTCGGCCGCGGTGATGCGGGTCTCCCCAGCACCGAACCCGTCCCTCCACTGCTTCGTGGCTACGTACGGCTGCATAGTTATCTGTCACCTTCTGCTCTGAGAACGAACACGCGCCCATCGGGGGAGATCCACGTGCTGGCGCCAATTTTACCGGCGTCGGGAGGCACCGGACCGGCGTCGACTAGGGAGGTGGCCACCTGTGTCATGGCCTCCGTGAGATGCTTCATCTCCTTGAGCGTTCCCTCACGGGCGGCGCGCTGCATGGCGTCGGAGTCCTTCAGCTTCTCCTCGACCTGCTTCACGATCGCGTCCGCGTCGATGTTCTGCTCGAGAGTGATGCGGGCACCCTTCGACCACTCGGAGAAGTTCTTCGAGCGGTCGTAGGCGCGGAACTTGACCTCGTACTCCTTGATCTCGAGGCCCGCGAGGTTGGTCCGCTGCATCGGGTATGGCAGCTCAGTGAACTTCAGCGGAGTCCCGCCCGGCGGGTGGACGGACACCTCCACGCCTGCGAAGTCCGCAGGCATGCCCTCATTGTTGGCGCCCTTACCGTCCCAGTAGATGCCGAGGACGCCGAGGGTCTGGCTCAGGCGGGGCGTGGAGGGCACCGGAGGCGGCTCCACGTCGGTAGCCATCGTGACCGTGACCTCCTCGGACCAGGCTCCGAAGGCGTCAGCCGTCATGGCCCGGACCTTGAAGGCGTAGCGCTCCCCCGGGGCGAGGCCTCCCAGCTCGGCCTGATTCGTCTTGGAGAACGAGATCGGACCGGTCAGGTTCGGGATCTCCCGGTAGGAGATGTCGTAGCCGGTCACGTCGACCGCCCCGCCGAGGGTGTCAGTCTCGACCGGGAGCCAGTGCAGGGAGGCGACGGCTGTAGGCCACCCGTGGACGCCGATGACTGCCTGCGAGGAGATGTTAAGGCCCTGCGGCGGCAGAGGCCGGTACTTGCTCTTCGGCACCTCGGGGCGGGGGTTCTTCCCGTCGGAGTTGACCGCCCCGAGGATGCCCTTCTGCTTCTTGGCCAGCCGGGCCAGCAGGTCGTCCAGGACGGTGCCGAAGGTGGTGTGCCCCTGGCAGCGGCCGTTCTCAGTGACGGACACTGAGATCTGAGTCACGCGCATACGCTCAAGACCGTACCGGCGGTCGACCTGAATCCAGTCACCGAGCTGATAGTCCTGGAACGGGAACCACTGGACGTCCTCAGCCTCCCACTCGCGCTTGACCTCCTGCGCCGCACTGGCGCCGGTCTTCAGAGTGAGATTAGCGACCGCGCGGGCGGTGGTCTCCAGCTCGACACCGCCGGCCTCCACGACCTTCTCGGTGCGGGGAAGGTCGGCAGGGGCCTCCGGGTTCTTGAAGGTCCACAGCAGGCCCCCCTCGCCCTTGACCAGGACGTGGGTGCATAGCTTCGACCAGTCGAGCTTCTCCGGAGCCGACGTGGTGCCGGAGTTCAGGCGCCACACGACCGACGAGTTCTCGCGGTTGAGCGCCGCGTCAGCGTTGTAGACCTGGAGGGTGCGGCCGCGCCACCGGTAGTCGATCATGCCCATGTTCATGAGCGACTCGAGGATCGACTTCAGCGAGATGGTCGGGTCGAATGCGACGGAGGTCTTGAAGGCCCACGGCTGCCCGGCAGAGTCCTGCGTGGTGTTGAAGTCCATCTCCAGGCCCTTGCCCCACCCGCGCTTGACGGCGGCGTCCCAGATCGTGCCTAGGATGACGCCGGCGGTACGGGAGTTGAACTTGTACTTGCCGTCCTTGTCCTTAGCGACAGGCGGGACCGACCACACGAGAGCACCCTCGAGGCGCTGCCCGATGTGGATGAACTGGGCGGTGCGGTGCTCCGTACCGTCCTCTACCAGGTTCCACTCCGAGGAGAGGTTCATGAACCGCGCGTTGGGCGGCTCCACCCAGTTGGTGCCGTCATAGGTGAGCTCGACGGCCACCTCGACCATACGATCGAGAAGTCCGCCGCGTACGCCCTGCTCCCCGTCCGGGTAGGACAGGGTCAGCGAGGGCGTGGACTGGCGCGGGCACGTGAACGTGCCGGCGAGGACGTCCGGTAGGACGCCGATACGGGCCCCCGCCTCCTCGTACGCGACGTATCGCATGCCGAGGCCCCGAGGGAAGCTCGCGAGGCGAGGCATCAGTAGGACCTCCTCGCGCGGATGTAGCCGGTGCAGTTGAACGCCGACACCGAGATGCGGCCCGACGCGTCAGGGTCCAGGCGAAAGCCATCCAGCCCCATCGAGATCTCCCCGTCGGCGGGTCGGGCGCTGTTGGTGACGGTCCAGTCAGCTGAGGGGTTCTTCCAGGCGCGGTAGTTAGCCACGTCCACGAGGAGACGCTCGGCCCCCTGGAGGGCGCCGTTGAATGTGAACGTGGTGCCGGACACGTTGTCCTTCAGGGAGCACGAGGAGCCAGACGGTGACAGCATCAGCCACGGGTCCGGGATCGGCATGTTCCCGCCGGCAAGTGGGCCGAGGTCGTTGAGGTTCACGACTGTTGGCTGGGGGTCGCGCCACAGGCCAGACGTAACCTCGAAGGTAGCCGTCAGGTGGGCGATCTCCGCCTCGGGGTCGATGGTCGGCTCAATGGACGAGGACAGGCGCACGTCGGCCACCTTCAGGAGGTTGCCCTGAGGCTTGTAGCCGAGCTGCTGCATGCGGCCGAAGGCCGTCAGGCGGCCGAGGAGTGCTCGAAGGTTGAACTCCAGTTGGTTCAGGCCGCCCTTGCAGCGGTTCCCGTTACGGCCGTCCTCCCATGAGAACACGGAGAACTTCAGAACGACGGTGGCGGGCTTCAGTACCCGGGCCGGGATCGGCAGAGAGCCGAACCGGTTCGGGATGTCTACCGAGATACGCCAGGGCTCGCCTCGGGTAGACAAAGTCGTCTCCGAGGCGAGGACCCAGCGCATCCTCTCGTCGTCCAGGTCTACGCCGTCAAGTGAGTAGATGGCCATGGGTGGGTGACCTCTCAGATCAGTGCTGCCAGGCGGATCCCCTCAGCGACCTCGTCACGGGTCTTCGAGTCTGGCTTGGCCTGCGGATAGTGGTTTGTGATGTTGATGGTAGCACCCGATTGGTTCTGCTTATCGATGCCGTTGGCGGCCGTGCTGGACGACTTGAACTTCCCACCGCGGGCGCTCGCGCCCTGCATCGGCTTCACATTCGCCGTCGCGTTGAGGCCGATCGTGGCAGGCTTCGTCAGGTCATCGGTCAGCCCCTGCAGGGAGCCGCGGACGGCCCCGTACTGGGACTCCAGACCCTTGATGAAGCCCTGCATGATCAACTGACCCGCAGGCTTCAGCAGGACCTTGTCGACAGGCTCGGGGCCCTTCCAGGACGGGAGCATGCTGGTCAGGCTGGAGAGCTTGCTCTTCACTGAGCCGATCATCGAGGAGATACCGTTGATCAGACCCTGGATGATCTTCTTACCCGCGTTGATCAGCCAGGAGCCCGCGTTGGAGAAGACGTTCTTGATGCTGTTCGGGAGGTCCCGGACGGTGTTGACCGCGTTGCTGATCCAGTTCCTGATCGTGCTGACCAGGGACGACCACATCGACGAGGTGAAGCTGACGGCGCTGCTCCAGGCATTGCTGAGGAAGCTTACGACCGAGGAGCAGAAGCTGGTCACCGTATTGATGATGACCCTCCCGACACCCATGATGATGTTGCCAAGCAGGTTCCACGCGGCCTGAGCGATGGCCACGATAAGACGGCCGAAGGCGGTGAAGGACGCAATCATGAAGTTCGTGAACCCCATGAAGATGCCCTTCAGGCCCTCCCAGCACTTGCTCCAGTCACCCGTGATGAGACCAGTCACCACGTCGATGATCCCCTTGAGGATCTGCATCTGAGCCTGAGCGATGGCAGCGATCCCGGAGAAGACCGCCTGGAAGATCGGCATGAGCGCCTGCACGACAGTGCCGACCAGTTGGAGGGCGGGGATCAGCAGCGCCGTGAGGGCCTGTAGCAGCGGCTGTAGGAGCGGGACGATCATGGCGAGCAGCTCGGTGATGATCGGGCCGAGGACCGCGAACAGCTCGGAGATGATCGGGACGAGAGCCTGGATGACCGGCATGAGCGCGGCCGCCAGCTGCTCGATGATCGGGGCCAGCAGGCCGGCCAGCTGGGTGATGACGGGGGCCAGCTGGGTCAGGAGGGTCGCGAGCAGCGGAGCGATAGCGGCCAGCAGCTGGCCAGCCACCGTCGCGATCGCGCCGAAGGCAGCGCCAAGAGCAGGCATGGCAGGTGCCAGCGCCTGCACGGCCACGAGGACGTTCTGGAAGAACGACACGAGGCCGCCCTGGAAGGCGGGGTCCTGGAGCGCGAGGGAGATACCGTTGAGGCCGGTCTGGATGATCTGCCCGATGAGGGGAAGGATCGTGGAGAGGGTCGGGGCCAGGGACACGAAGGCGGTACCCAGGGAGCCGACGCCCTGGAAGGCGTAGTTCGCGGCCGTAGCCATGGCCGAGAAGATGGATGTCAAGGTCCCCTGCCACAGAGGGCCGTTGACGGCCTGGTTGGCCCGGTCGAGGGCTCCGGCGATCGAGTCGATCGGGGCGGACCCCGCGGCCATCGCGGTGAACAGGCCGCCGATGATCCCGCCTAGGTCGAAGACGATGTTCTTCAGGGTGCCGAAGGTCTTCGCGGCGCCCTGGATGGCCTGGTCCATCTCGCCGGTGGCGATCTTTGCCTGCACCCAGTTCTGGAAGCTGTAGGCGACGCCGTTGGCCCAGCCTGCGATGGCTGGGAGGTACTTCGCACCGACCTCGCCCAGTGAGAGCAGCGCGTCGGTGAAGGCTCCGGCACCGTCGCCCCCGATGTCGAGGGCCTGGCGCAGGTACTCCAGGGAGGCGGCGAAGCCGGGGATGTGGTCGGTGGCGGCGTCCGCGACGGCGGCCGCCATCGTGCCCATCTCCGCGGCCACGCTGGAGATGGAGGGTCCGAGCGCGTCGAGGGCGCTGTTGGCGAAGTTGCGTACCGCATCGGCCGCCTCGCCCCAGAAGTTGAGGGAGATGTCCTGCTGGAGGGCGGTGAAGCGGGGTCCGAGGTCTGCCAGGACATCCTTCGCGTCCTTCATGGCGGCTACGAAGATGCCGATCCCAGCGCCGGCGGCTCCGAGGATGCCTGGCAGGGCCAGGAGGGCCGGCAGCGAGTGGGCTACCCCGACCCCGAAGGCGGAGACGACACCGAGGCCGGAGCCGAGTACGGAGATCAGTCCACCAGCGGCCACGCCGACGGAGGCCATCTTGACGGCGACCGTGTCCAGGTTCGTGAACAGGTCGCTCAGAGAATTCTTCAGGTTGCCGAAGATGTTGCCGCCGGCCAGGGCCTTCAGCTGAGCAGCGACCTTGGCGATGCTGGCCTTCGCCAGGCGGGCGTGGATGTCCACGAAGTAGGGCTTCTTAGTGAGCCTGGCCAGGTCGAAGCGGGCCTTACCGTCGTCCAGGTCGGCGTTGACGGTGGCCTTACCGTCGAGCTTGTTGAGCTCGTGCTTGATCTTCTTCTTGGACGCCTCTGACAGGTGCGCCTCGGTGTCGATCTTGGCTCCGAGGGCCTTGATCTCTTCGCGGATCTTCTTGGCGGAGGCCGTGTCGAGCTCAGGCTTGGCCTGGAGCCGAGCATCTATCTTCTCAACCTCGGCCCGGATCTTGTTCTGGGCAGACTTCTCCAGGGACGCGTTGACCTTGAGATCGCTCTTGATGTTGGCGATCTTCTCCTTGATCTCGGCGATGTCCGAGCCGTTGATCTCAACCTTCGCGTCGATCTCGGCATCGATGCCCTTCAGGTCCTTGATCGCTTTGGCCTGGGACTGCTTGTCGAGGTCGACGCGGGCCTTGATCTGGGCCTTCATCTCGTCGAGCTCGCGCCCGAGCTTCGCCACAGCGTTGTCGTCCAGGACCGGCTTGACGGGGGCGCGGGAGTCCATCTGGCGCAGCTGGCGCTTGATGTCCTCGATGTCCCGCTTGGAGATCTCGGCGTGGGCCTGGCCGCGGGTCTGCCCGATGGCGCGCTCGATACGGCGCAGGTCCTTCGGGTCGATGCGGGCGTTGACCTGCAGCACGAGCCCGTCGAGGGCGTCCTTGACTGAGTCGCGCATGTCGCGCGCCCACTTGTCGGCAGCACGCTCGATGCGCTTGCCGATCTTCTTGAGGCTCTTCTCAATGCCTCTCTCAGCGTCGCCGCGGAAGTCCCGCGCGTCAGCGCCTACCTCTACAACGACCTCGCCGATCTTGTCTGCCACGGGTCCCCTCCCGCTCGTACGTCAAGCGGGCGGCATCGCGGCCCGACAACTGTCTGAGGCCATGATACCGCCCGCATAGGCGTTGGTTATTGGTGCTGTCACATCCCTAGGGATGACTTAAGGGCTCCGAAGCCGCTGGACTCGTTGCCCGAGTACCAGGGACTGCGAGGATCAGTGACCTCGACGCCCTTCGGCGGCATCCACAGCTCACGCTTGAGCTTGTCTGAGTCACCATCCTCCGTCTGGTTGCGGGTGAGGATCCACCACATGACGTGGCAGAAGCGATCCAGAGCGAGCGTCTCAAGGTCGATTCCGTGACCGAGGCAGAAGCCGTCGATGTAGTCCCACTCGGAGTACGCAGAGACCAGGAGCCTCTGGATCACGTAGTAGGGTTTCCGCCGCTCTCCTCCATCACGGCGGTGATGAGCTCGACGATGTCGGGGATGTCGAGGTCGTCGGTAGCGCTCTTCAGGCGCTTGGTGACCTCGGAGCCGACCTCCTTGCCGAACAGGACGTGGTTCCACTTGGCGAGGGCCTCGATGAGCTTCTCAGCGTCCTCGCCGGCGTCCTTCAGCGCCTGCGAGAGGAAGACGGCCACGGAGGCCTTCGGGGGGCGGACCTTGTACTCGGTACCGACCAGCTCGACGTCAATGAACTTCCGGGACTTGCCGGGGATCGTGATAGTAGCCATGAGGCAAGTCTAATGGAAGTCAGAGGGTCTGATAAGCCTTGCCGCATTCCGCACGAAGTGGGCGCCCTTGACACCGCGCACCCACTTGGCGAACACGGTTGAGCGGGAACCCTTCGGGTTGAAGGCCATGAACCGCTTCGTGGCGGGGCCGTGAGCCCTCGTGCCGTACTCCTGGTAGGCGGCGTACGGCGTACGAGCTCCAACGGTGAAGCGAGGGTAGAGCGGCGAGCCCCCGGTCACGCGCTGAATTGTGACGGAGTTCACCATGCGGCCGGTGTCCACGCGCCCGGCGGACTTGATGTTGCGCTGGATGCGCCCCTGGGTCCGCCTGGTCGCCTTCAGGGCGGCCTTTTTTGTGATGTCTGCCACCTTATCAGCGCGGATGGGGCCCTTGAACCGGATCCGGACGTACGTCACGGACAGTTCACCTTCACCGAGAAGGTCCATTCACCCGACACGCAGCCACCCTCAGGGCCCTGGGCCGACCACTCCATGTCGGAGGCGTTGGTCTGTGACGTGAGGAACATGCCGAGGTCCGCCATGTCCTGAAGCAGGACGGCGGCGTCAGCCGTCAGGTCATAGGGACGTGGGCCGCGCCCACGGTCGTCCACGACCTCCACGCAGCGCAGCGTGCCGAGAGCGAAGGTCGCCAGCCAGTACCGGATCGAGCAGTGGTTCCCGTCCGCGGCGGGGGGGCCGAACACAGGGGTGACGGTGACGGTGCGCACGTACAGGTGCCCGGCGCAGCACTCGTCCCACGCCACCTCCGCCCCGGGAGCGACGTAGGCGTTGGAGACGGCGTTGGACAGGGCCTGCGCGCCGCCCTTGAGCAGCGCGAGGGCCGTCGTGTGGACGACCGAGGGGGTAGGGGAGGGGACGCGGCCGGACAGGGCGGCGAAGTCCTCGGCCCGCGCACGGCGGGACCGGTTGAGTCGAGGTGCGGGGCTCACCAGATCACCGAGCCCCAGCGCGACGGGGAGGCGGGCTGCCGGCGGACGTAGTCGTCAGGGTTGTAGGCCCGTGCGACCTGGCGCGGCTTGCGGATCGAGGCGACCCAGGAGTCCACCAACCAGATGCCGGTGCGGCCCTCCAGCATCTCGTCGAACTCGTCCTGCACCTGCACGGTCACGCCCTGACGGGTGACCGACTGGAGACGCGCCGGCAGGGCGCAGTCGCGGTCCATGCAGGCAGCCTTGGCCAGCTCAAGCGCGAGCACGCCTGCAGCGACCTGACCGCCCTCAGGGACCGGGACGCCCTTCGAGTAGCGGATCTCCCAGGTGCCCTCCTCGGTAACGTCCCGAGATAGGTCTTGTACTGAGGGGAATACAGCCGGAACCTCGATGTTGGGGGTAGCGGTGCGGCCGGTCAGGACGACGGTGGAGCGGTTGTACACGCGGTAGGCGTCCTGCGGGAGCACCCGGCCGTCGATCCGGATCTGGTGCACGCGGTAGACGTTGCCCGGCAGCACGATCGCCCGGCAGCCGTGAGCGCACACGCACACCGGCCCGCACACGCCGCAGACGACGTCGTGCAGGGTCCCGCCCAGGCGGGCCGGGGCGAAGGTGGAGCGGAGGTACGAGGTGCCCCGGTAGGTGGGCTGCTGGTGCCCGGCCAGGGGCTCTGGGCGGAGGGACACGATGTCGGTGCCGAAGCGGCGCCCGGTCCACTCCCACAGCAGCTGGGTAGCCATGGCCTCGAAGGTGTCCTGCTGCTCGGGGCGGCCGGCCTCGTCCAGGTACTCCTTGAGGTCCTCGCACGCACTGTAGGAGACCGGCCAGTCTCCCGGGCCGTAGCCCTGCTCTACTACATCCATGCCCTCTCCTACAGTGCGTGCGGTGCGGTGCGGTGCGGGATGGCTACGCCGCCATAGGCGGTGCCCGCTGTAGGGAGTATACCTATAGGCCTCTCTGATGGGTCTAGAAGGCCTCTGTAAGGCCCGTAGACGGCCTGGAAGGTGCGGCACAGGTACAGACAGCCCCTCAGCGCCTTGTGAGCGTCTGAGGGGCTGTCAGTGCGGGGGAGGAGGTGCCCGCCGGAGGTGAGGTGGCTGTCAGCCTACCATCACGGGACGGTGACCGGCTGGTCGCTGTCCGGCGGCGGGGCCAGCGCGGTGTCGATCATCAGCAGGTGGTCGAGCGGGTCGAGCGCAGTCGGGAGCTTGGCGTTCTCGTAGCCGCCGCCGCCCTGCTTCGGCTTCTTGACGACGTCGTAGGGGCCAGTGCCCCAGCCGTTACCGGACTTGGTGACGGCGCCGGTCATGGAGAACGAGATGGCGTCCTCACCGGTGACCTCGATGTCGCCGATCGTACCGGCGGTGATGAAGGGCAGCAGCAGGTAGCCGCTGGCATCCTCAGCACCGGCCGCACAGGCCTGGCCAGACAGGCCGGTCCACAGCTCGAGGGCGAACTTCTTCTCGATCTTGCCGTAGGCGACCTTGAAGCCGGCGGTGTCACCCGCGTGGTCGAGGTACTTCGTCGCATTGGTGACGATGTCCAGGACCGAGGGGTTCACACCACAGAACTCCAGCTCAAGAGTGAAGTACTTGAAGGTGTTGGACTGCTTCTCGTTGACGCACAGCGATCCGTCGGCCTTGCGGACAGTGATCTCGGTGCCGTCCTCGACCTCAGCGGCCAGCTTGACCGACACGAAGCCGGAGGTGGCGACCGGGTGGTGCTGCGCCTTGTCGAAACGACCGCAGGTGTCCAGCGGGGTCACGCGGATGCGCTTGCCCAGGACGGGGGTGTATGAGTGAGTTCTGGCCATGGCTCAGCGCTCTCCTTCGTACGTGACTTGGGTAATGGTGTAGACCAAGGCCGCCACGAGAACGGCCAAGGCGATTGATGCCTTGCGGGAGATCACTCTTCCGCCGCCTTCAGGTCAAGCTGCGGGATACCTGCGTCCACGGTCACCCGGAACGCGTCCCACTTGTTGAAGCCAAGAACGTACTGGCGCTCCGCCACGCCAGTGAGCTCGTTCTGGGACTCGTTGAACCCGCCACCGCCGCTGGTCGAGGTGAAGGCGCTGCCGCGGTAGATGACGATCGGGCCGGTGGCCACGATCTGCATCTCGTCCGAGTAGCCCGCACCAACGACGACCGGAGTGCCGAGGCGGGTGGTGAAGCCCCCGCCGCGGGCGTCCTTGATCAGCTTGGCGTTGGCTAGGATGCTGGCCAGACGGCGAGGGATGTGCAGCGTGGGCTGGAAGCCGTACTGCGCTGCGTAGTGCTCCAGGACGGCCAGGCCCTGACTCAGGTCGAGCTTCCCGCTGCCCTTAGCGGCGTAGGAGCGGACCTTGTTCAGGCCAAGCCCTCGCGATGGGGCCCCGGTCCACAGGGCCTGCTCGACAGCGTGCTCCTCCTGAGCCAGCAGCCGAGCTCCGGCGACCTGGGTCGCCTCCGCCGGGGAGTGGTCCAGGACCGTGGTGCGGAAGGCTGCGTACACGGTGAGCGGGAGCTGCGACTCCAGGGCTAGGCCCTTCGGGTTGGTCAGCGTCTTCGGCAGGCCGGGGACAGCGCCGGGGCTCTGCCACTGCCCGATGGCGCCTAGCTGGTCGCGCTCCACGTCCTCCCACGTGACGCCGTTCTCCCATCGAACCGAGGAGTCCTCGATGGGGGAGAACTGGGAGAAGAGCCCGCCGGGCAGGGGTGAGGCAGCCGGGGCGTCTACCCGCTGCTTCGGTGCGATGATCGGCATGTGTCCTCCTTGCTGGACGGTGATGGCTAGGGATGGTCACGGGGCGGGCGGGGACTTGCCGCCGCCCGCCCCGGAGTCATCACTTGGCCGGGTCAGCCGTACCGTTGGCGAGGAGCTTGATGCCGGTGCCGGTGCCGCCGTTCGGGTTGAGCGGGACGGTCACCACGCGGGCGTCGTGACCGCGCTTGGCGACCAGGTAGCCCTCCTCGGTGAACAGGGCGGTGTAGTCGTTCTGGCCGAGCAGCGTCGAGTCGTAGACGGTGTCCAGGGTGATGACGTCCTGGCCGCCCTTGACGAAGGTACCCGCCGAGTAGAGCAGGAACTTGACGGAGGCGCCCCAAGCCTTGAACGCGCCGGCCTCGCCGGTGATGGCCTGCCAGTCGTACACGAACTGGGGGTTGACACCACGGCTCTTGAACCAGGCGTCGATGCGGCTGTCCGGGATGTCGGTGAGGTCGACGCCCTGGCGGCGGGACAGGTCGGTGCGGATGGCGCCGCGGACCCAGTAGGGGAAGATCGCCTCGAGGGTCGTGGAGCGGCTCAGGCGCTGCGCGTAGCGGTAGTGCTCGACCTGCAGCTCGATGGCGGTGAGCACGGGGGCGAGGGCGCCGATCTGGCCGGTGTCCATGGAGACAGCGGTGGACTTGGCCTCCATGGCGGCGATGATGCGCTCGCTCATCTTGTGCTCGTGAGCAACGAGGGCGCCGCGGATGGTGCGGGCGACCAGCTCGGGGTAGCCGCGCTGCTGGAGCAGGCCGGCCTGGATGTGCATACCTGCTGCGGAGAGGCGTACCTCCTCGAACTCGGTGCAGGGCACGCTGTAGACGGGCTTGGCTCCGACCTTGTTGGTCGGGTCGGTGGCGGAGGTGGGCTGGTACTTGCCTGCCTTCGCCTCCTCCTCGGTGAAGTTGAAGGAGGGAGCGGCGTACAGGTCAGCGAACTTGGGGCCCTTGGTGAACTTGATGCCGCCGCGGGTCACGTTGATCTCGGGCAGGGAGACCAGGCCGTCACGGGACTCGTCCTCGAGCAGGTCGTAGACGGTCTCGGAGGGGGCGCACCAGCCACCAGCAGCAACGAGGGAGCCGCCGGGCAGGTTCTTCTCGTTGACGGCGAAGGCCATGGCAGAGTCAGCGGACTCGGGGGAGCCGACGGTGGCGCGCTCGTCGAAGGACTTGCGAACGACAGCGAGGCTGTGACGCTCGCTCATCGCGCGGCCGGCGCGGGCTGCGGCACCGTAGGCGCCGGAGTTGAAGCCCTGGAGGCGGCGGTCGAGGGCGACGGCCAGGTCCTCGAAGGAAGCGTCAGAGTCGGCCGCGAAGCCGGGGACGTCCGCCACGGTCAGGCGGGCGCGGGAGGTGTCCTCCACGATGGTCTCCTCAATGGTGGTGGGTGCAGGTGCGGGGGTGTGCCGGCGGATACCGGACAGCTTGATGGGGCCGCGGGGAGCGGCGGCGGTGACGACCTCAGCCTCGGCAACGGGCTCGGCGGGAGCCTCGACCGGCTCGGCGGCGGCGGTCTTGGCCTTCTTCTCGGCCTCGTCCTTGTCGGCCTCGGGGGCAGGCTTCTCGGCGGGGGCCTCGTCGGACTTCTCGGCGGGGGCGTCCTCGCTCTCGGCGGGGGCCTGCTCCTCGTCGTCCTTGGGGGCGGGCTTGTCGGCGCCGATCTTGGCGGCCAGCTCGGCGGCCTTCGCGCTGCGGGCGGCGGCGGCCTCCTCGCGGGCGCTGATCTCGGCGGACAGGACCTCGATCCCGTCGGTCAGGGTGCCGAGGGTGTTCAGGTCCTCGTCAGAGAAGGAGCCGTTGGCGTACAGGGTCTGGAAGGCGTCAACGGCCTGGGAGCGCATCTCAGCGAGAGCGTCGTCAGCCAGGTCGGACAGGTTCTCGGGGATCTCCAGGTCGAAGGTCTCGACCGGAGCGTCCTCGCCCTGGTCGGCGAAGACGGTGATGTCGAAGTGCTTGCGCATGTTGAGGGGTCCTCCGTGTTCTAGGTAACACGAGGCCCTGCTGCCATGCCGTCTGCCCAAAGGATACACCTATGAGTGACGAAGGCCTTATAGGTGCCCGTGAGAGGGGCTCAGGTACGACGAAGCCCCTCACCGCCATGAGCACACGGTGAGGGGCTTCGCCGGATCCACCCAGCGTCAGGAGTCCATGAGACCTCTAACGGGAGAAGCATAGCCTATGGCTATGGGAGCCTCCAAGGGTGATTAGAACCTGGTAATTGGGCTGGAGTCCTTGGAACCGGAGCCGGGGAGGGTCCCGTCAGCCAGCGGCTTTGAGGTGGTTCCGAGGGGCTCTGGTGAGCGTCCACAACCGCATCCCATGATTTGTGTTCCTTTCGTCAGATGGTTCCGAGGCGGCGGGCCATGCCAGCTGCCTTAGCCAGTGTACCGGCGCGCTCGACGCGGGCACGCATCTTGTCCGCGGCGGTAGCCCGCTGGAGGTCCTTGCGACGCTCGGTCTCAGCCAGGCGCTTCAAGTACGAGATGTCTCCGAGGGACAGACCATTCTCGCCGATTGGACCATTCGAGGGGTGCGCGGAGCGGGAGGCGGAGTCGTCATGAGCCACGACACCGGAAGCGAGGAGGGACTTGACCTCACCGGAGGCGAGGAGCCCGCGGGGCCTAGGTACCGGGAAGCCCGGCACGTTGACGGCCAAGGCGCCCACCAGCTCGAGGGAGCCTCGGATGGTGCGCCAGTCGCCGGAGATCGGGGCTGAACGGGCGATGCGGACACGCTCGGCCGGGATTCCGGGGCGGAGAGATCCGGCGACCCAGATGCCGTAGGCGTCCTCGCCAGCGGCCACGTCGGCGAACACGTAGCCGGTGTTGTCGTAGTGGGCTGCTGCCTGCGTGGCGGAGTCCCGGGGGCCGGCGTGGCCGGTGTCCATTGTGAGATGCCCCACAGCAACGGACGTACCCTCCGCGGTCTGAAGGGCCCCGGTGCGGAAGTAGGCGTAGTTCGAGGGGCTGGTCGGCGGCTCCACGCACTTGCCGATCTGGCCGATGTGGCAGGTGCCCCATGCGGCGATGTGGCCGTAGACGCGACCGTCGTCCTCGATCACGAGGGCGGTCGGGCCGGCCAGGCCCGGATCCTTGAACCAGGCCTCCGGAGGCGCCATCGGGATGGCTGCGGCGATCAGAGCATCGCGGTCTCGGGGCTCCGCCTCACCCTCGCCCTCGGGGGAGCCGGAGGCAGGCTCCTCTGAGACCGGAGCCTGCCCGGCGGCGTAGACCCGGGCCGAGGCGAAGGCGGGGACAGCCACGAGGGTGGCCGCGCGCAGGCGGGCGGACTCGATGACGGTGATCTCGTCGGAAGACGACATCGTGGCCACCTGGACGCGCCCCTCCTCGTCAGCCTCGGGGGAAGCGTCAGAGCCGTCATCGGCTGCCGCCAGGTCAGCCTTCGCCATGATCCGGAACGTCACGTCATCGGTGTCAATGGAGATACCGTTGGACATCTGCTCCGAGACCTGGCGGTAGGCCTCTGTGCCGACGGCTGAGCCGAGGTCGAAGGTGCCGGTGGCGTAGATGTCGCCGCCGTCACGCCGCTCGACGGTCTCGATGCGGCCGCACACCTCGGCGCCGTCGTGCCCGCCTACGTCCTTGAACGCGACGCGTAGTGGGATTGGCAGCTCGTCCCAGCGCAGGGCGCCATCCTCAATGAGGCGGCCGTCACCGGTCTGCTCTCCCTCCCGAGCGATGACACCCTCCCAGGCCCCATCGGGCTCGGCGGTTGGGGCGTCAGCCGGCGCCTCGTCGGCGGGCGGGGCCGGCGGGAGCTCGGAGAACTCCCCAAGACGGCGAGCCGTCTCCTCGATGTTCAGTCTCATGGCTGTCCTTTCAATGTCTGAACGGGATGCGAACCTAATTCTAGGTTGGTCCGGGCGCATCCTCGCATCGGTCGGGATGAGAATGCACCGGCAGTTGATCGTCTCCTCCGGAGGGCCCGCCGGGTCCCCGGGGTAGGAGAGGAGCGATTTGCCGACGTGGTAGGGGTGGCCGAGCTCCTGAATCTGCCCGTCGGCCTCGACGTGCGATGGGCGGACGCGGGCGTCGTGAACGGTCATCCAGCGCAGGCCACCCCGCTTCCGGGCAAGGTCCGAGGTGGCCATGCGGTGGGCCGCGTTGGCCGTGGCCGCGGTGCGGGCCGCTGAGCGCAGGCGGGCGGCGTAGGCCGACGTGGTCTCGTCCTTGGCGCTGGACACCTTGAGCAGGCGGCCGAGCTCGATCTTCGTCTTACGGTCGCCCCAGCCCTCAGCGATGGAGCGCTTGAGAAGGTCGCGCACGTCGTTGTAGACGGCTACAGGCAGGCCCGACTCCTCCAGGATCCGCTGCACGGTCGCGTACTGCGGGAGCCGGCGGCCTCGCCTGGGGTCCGTGACGAGGTCCCGGATCGCCTGCTGCCAGGCCCGACGCACGGACGTCCACGCGAAGGGGTTGGGCAGGTTAGAGCCAGCCGCCAGCAGGACGGGGGCTGAGAGGGCCTGTACGGACTCAGCCCTGACGAGGTTGAGGAACCGGTTCAGGGCGGCTAGTGCAGGCTCGTAGTACGAGTCCTCCAGCTCGTCGCGCCAGGCGGAGATGGCCTCAGGGGCCGTCCAAGAGGACGGCCCCTGAGCCAGCAGATCATCCTCAGCCCCGTCCGCGGATGGCGGCGTTGGGGAGGCAGGTGATGTGCTCGGTGTCACTTGATCTCCTCAAGAGAGGCCCGGTTCAGTGCCGGGGTGCGGATGAGCGCGTTGTCCGGGAGGACGTAGCGTAGGCCCTTGACGAGGCGGGCCAGCGTGTGGGGCGCGCCGTGGGTGGCCAGCTGCGAGACGTAGGCGTCCAGCAGCGTGACGACGCGACCGGAGTCGACGCCCGGGCAGCCGTGGTTGTCGAGTAGGGCTGGGACGACGTCCCAGGCGCCCTTCGTGGCCTTCCCGACGGTGACGATGTCGGTCGGCCACAGGACGTGCGCCTCGTGGAACGGGCGGCCCTTCAGGGCGTTGAACCGGGCTCGGTCCTGGCGAACGATCCGCTTGCCTACGGACTCGAGGGCCTTGACGACCAGGACGTCAACGACGGCCACGAGGGCGGTCGCGTCAACGTCCTGGCCGTGCGCCGTCAGGCGGATGTCCGGGTTGCGGACGATGTTGCGAGGTGGGGTGGACAGTGAGGCGTCGGCGCCCTTCGACCTTGAGTAGGCCTTGGCCGCGTCCGCGGTCGGGGGAGGTGTCATGCTCATGCTCCTACAGGTGGCGTGGTCGGGGACTCGGGGTGAGCCCCGTTCTCAGAGGATACCGGCTCCTGGTCAGAAGGCAAGCGGCCCGGCGCCTGATCGTTGGCCGGCCGCCCCGGTGCGCCGCCGTTGGAGGGAAGCGACCCGCCCTGAGCGCCGGCTGCGGGGGTGAGCGAGGGGGAGGGGGCCGAGTAGTCGCCGCGGTAGACCTTGAGCAGCTCCTCAGTGATCGGGCCGAGACCTGGCGAGGTCAGCAGCGCCGGCTGCTTCGTGGCCAGGGCGATGGCGTTCATCAGGGCCCGCTCCTCCAGGGGCTTCTCGTCGGAGTCGTCGAAGCCGGAGGCCTCGCGCAGCGCCTCGTCCGAGATGGCGCCGGACTTGTGAAGGTTCAGCGCCTCCTCGGACCGGTTCGGGCGGGCCACGAGGGCGGACACGTCGTAGCCGACGGTCAGGGTCCGCACCACGTCCTCGGAGAGCCCCGCGCTGAGGAGGACCGGGCGCAGGTACTGGGACGTGAGCGCCTCGCAGATGAGGGCGAGGACCGGCTCGATGTGCGTGGTGACCGTGTCCTCGCGGGTCAGCCAGGCGCCCCAGTGGTTCATGGCGCCGGACCCGAGGAGCAGCTCCGGCGGAGCGTCCTGAGCGAGGGCGAGGCGGCGGATCGCCTCGTCGCGCAGGTCCCTCGCGCCGGAGTCCAGGGCGGAGGAGAACGTGAGGTGGCTCACCTTGTCTGCGGCCTCGTCGGGCACGGTCACGACGAGCGGCACGACCGCGGACGCGTCGTCCCGGTTCTCGATCGGGCGGAGCATCGATTCCATGAGCGCTGACACGAAGGGGTCGGGCTGGCCCGTGCCGTAGGCGTCGGCCGCGTCGGAGGCGAGCGCCGCCGAGGCCGAGGACGGCACGACCAGCAGGCCCGCACCGGCCAGGCGGGAGTCAATCTGGGCGCTGATGTGGCGGGTCAGGCCTATGAGCTCGCGCAGGATCGGCAGGCAGGCGCGGGTGGGGCTGTCAGCCTCCCAGTAGCGGGCGGGGTGCGGCCTCCAGATCCGGATCAGGTAGATCTCATCCGTGGAGACCTCTACAGGGGCAGACGCGTCGGAGCCCAGGTTCAGGCGCACGCGGCCTGCGGCGGTGGGGGTGGGGGCGGCCACGGTCGTCACCTCCGTGACGGCCAGGACCCGCCACACAAGGTCCGACAGGGAGGGGTCCGGGGACGGCGCGGTGGCGGTTGGGTCGGTGGAGTCGATACCGGGCACGAGGTGGGCTGGCACGCCCACGAGCCAGCCCTCGCCGGCCACGAACAGGTTCGTGGCCAGGCGCTGGAGCATCTGGCCTAGGTCCTGCTGGCTGGCGCCTAGGGCCGCGAGGACCGCCTCGGCGAGGGAGGCGACGGCGGAGGTGGCAGTGTCGGTGACGTCCGTCTCGTCGTCCCTCAGCGAGGAGTGCGGACCGTCGGCCGGCTTGTGCTGGACGTACAGGCGGGCCTGGGACAGGCGCCCCGATAGGGTCGAGGCGAGGAACCGCTCCTCACCCACCTCGTCGTAGGCCGCCCATGCCTCAGCCTGCCACGAGCGGGCTGAGGGGGGGCGCTGGGCCGGCTGGTGAGGTGATGCTGACGAGGCTCCCCCGCGGGCAGGTCGCGAGGCCGCGGCGGTGAGGCCCCGGGAGGGGGCCGGCACTGGGGCGGCTGGCGGAGCTTGGATGATCGTCCCCCGGCGGGCGAGGGCCCGGGAGCGGTAGCGGTCGATGGCGGTCACTTCGTGTCCTCCTGCACGGGGGCGGGCTGCGTGGCGGTGGGGGCTGTGGCGGTGGGGGCTGTGTCGAGGCGGTAGGAGACGTGACCGATCAGATACGAGGCGGCCAGGGCGGCGCATGCTGCGCGGGCGAGCCTGCCGGGGCGGGTGGACGGCGGGAGGGCGGCCAGGGCCGCGGAGATCAGGAGCGTCGCCTGCGTCCCCACACAGTACGGGCAGTCCAGGGCGCTCACGAGGCGGTGGCGCCACGCCTGGGGAGGGGCCGCGTAGCCAAAGGGGTGAGGCGGTGCGGTGGTCCCATCGGGCAGCGGCGCCGGACGGGGGTCCTTGGCGCGGGCCCACTTCTTCAGAGGGTCGGCCAGGACCCAGCCGCCTAGGACGTCGGTCGTGGCGAACCGGGTGATGCGCAGCGCCGCGCCCGAAGCGAGGGCCGTGTCGAGGGCCAGCCGCCCGGCGAGCGGAACCAGGCCTCCCCCGGCGGGGTGAGGGGCCTGAGGAAGATGCTGAGGTGACATGTATGCTCCCATACAAAAATGTTGGAGGGGTGGTATGTGCACAGATTATAGGGGGGTCTCACCCCCTCTCCAGCCTATGAATCGCTCGTGACTTATGGAAACCTCCTCGGTATCGGGGCTGTCGGTGGGGTGGGTGGGGTGTTGGGGTGCTTTGGTGTTTCACGGGGAACCTTCGGGCCGCCTCGCATCACCTAGACAGTGTCTAGTGACGGACGTCACGGCTGTCGGCGAGCCGCAGTCGGTCCGAGGGGCTAGCGCTCCCCACGTATGCCGGCATACACTAGAGACATGAGCACGACCACACCCGCCAAAAATTACTCAGGCATTCCGACCCGTACCGAGGGGGCCGCCACCCCAACCACCCTCGCGCCCAACTCAGACACAGTCTGCTCGACGGAGCCCCCCACCTCAGCCAGCCCCTACAACCCAACCGAGCTAGCGAAGGCCCTCCTCGCCCTCCTCGGTCTGCTGCTCGGCCTCACCTTCGCCCTCGGCGGCTGGCAGCCCCACACGTCCGACGCGAGGCTCGGCTGGTCCCACGGCTCCATTAGTGTGGTCGAGGGCACCGACGGCGACACCGGCTCACGGCCCCTCTCCCCCAACGACTCAGGCGTCCTCCCCGCGGACCCTGGCGGGCGCCCCGTCGACCTCCCCAAGGCATATCTCGGAGACAGCTCCCGCTTCGCTCCTGGGGTCTCGCCCTGGGCCGGCCCGGTTGACGCCTAGCAATCATCCGCCGGCCGGGCCCCCCACGGGACTTGACCCAACATGTATGCAGGCATACACTAGAGCCATGAGCCACACCGACCACACCCCCTCCACAGACCCCCCCCCGCCCCCCACCCCCC